>Ga0208766_1001956_pt1 | contig 10821 bp, 7 predicted proteins | sample ETN01SmetaG_3_FD_185792 | JGI IMG/M metagenome (GOLD analysis project Ga0208766, IMG submission 185792) | Marine microbial and viral communities from oxygen minimum zone, Eastern Pacific Ocean - ETNP2014F12-01SV263 (SPAdes) (version 2) | ecosystem: Environmental > Aquatic > Marine > Oceanic ...
TGCAAAATCCCACATTTCTCCATCGTTAACAGTAGGTGGATAATCATTACCAGGATATTCTACAATTGCTTCACAACCATGAGCTTCAGCAATATTTACAGCAATTTCTTTTACTCTATTTTGTAGTTTCTTTAGACCATCCATAGTCAATGACCTGAGAGTTCCCAACATTTTCACTTCAGGAGGTATGACATTTGCAGCTTGACCACCTTGTATTGCACTTATGCTTACAACACCCGAATCTAATGGATCCAGTTCACGGGATATGATTGATTGAAGATTTGTTATAATTTGAGCCGATGTTAATACAGGATCCTTCGTTAAATGTGGAACTGCTGCATGACCACCTACACCTTTTATTGTTAAATCTAAAAATGTTGTTGCAGCAAGAAAGGTTCCTTCTCTTGATCCAATTTGGCCTGTTGGCATTTGTGGCCAAACATGAAGTCCAAAGATTCTTTCAACCGTTGGATTTTCTAATGCGCCTTCTTCTCTCATTAATTTTCCACCAGCACCTCCTTCTTCAGCAGGTTGGAAAAATAGTTTTATTGTTCCATTAAAGTCATTTTCTTTAGATTTTAATATTTTAGCAGCTCCTAACAACATAGCTGTGTGGCAATCGTGGCCACAGGCATGCATTTTCCCATCAATTTCACTCTTAAATGGCACATCAGTTTCTTCATGTATAGGTAAAGCATCCATATCAGCTCTAAGTGCTACACAAGGGCCATTGCCATTACCTATTGAAGCCAATACTCCGGTTTTAGCAATTGGAGATTGATACGTAATTCCTAAATTATCTAATTCTCTTCTAACTAGTGCACTAGTTTTGACTTCTTCATACATCAGTTCCGGATGTTTGTGTAATTCTCTTCGTATCTCTATTATCCAATCCGATATTTTTTTAGCTTCTTTTTTAGCTTCTTCAGGATGCATAATTAGTAAGGATTCATTCTCATTATAGTAGTATCGCCATTGTCAAACCATATAGGAAATTGGTGATTATCTGTAAATTTAGTTTTAGCCTCTCCAGTCAATTCTTCAGCAGGATCCCACTGTAAAAGTGCAACACCTTTTTTCATTTCCTCAGAGAGAACAATGTATGTTACTTGTTTTACTCCAGCCTGAGGTGTAGACAGGGATTTACCAGCTTCAATAGCTTGCTCAGTATTACCAGTTATTACTTCAGCACCGTTTTCCCAGCTAGCATTAGTTTTCGTTAGGCCAAATGTTAAGCTACTTAGCCTGTGATCACTGACAACTAAACTGTCATTTTCTACAAAATTAATCCACAGGACTGCATCAAATTCTTCTTGACTAGTTCCTTCTTGAAATCCTCCCATAACGGAAGGAGGAGGATATGCTCCAATGGCACAACCTAGGAATAGTAATGAGAAACCAAATGCTATTGATGTTCTTTTGGTGTGTTCGAATCCCTCTATAAAATATTGAAACCCAATACCTGCAATAAGTGCAACTGGAGCTAAAAGATATGGAGCATGCCGGTATGCAATTAACAGATGTGAACCCGTTAATGCACCTATAGTTGCCAGAGATAGGATTGGAATCAACCATCCCCATATTACCCAGCCATATTTCTTTGTAGTAACAAAGCTAGGCGATGCAGCCATTGAAATCCAAACCAAATTAACTATTAGGTAAGGTACAGCCTCCATTCCAACAGGTATTTGTGTACCTGGGACTCCTTTCCATAACGTAAGAAGAATTACAACAAATGAAATTGAGAAAGCAATCAACATTCTCTTTGTGAGTGCTTTGTGTGTTATATTTTCAGAGAATGACGGTAAATTCAAGTAATTCCGAAGTAGCCAAAGAGAAGTTAATCCAAAAAGTGGTATTGTAATCATAACTATTCTTACTGAAATTGAATCAGGCAAAAAGTCGAATGCACTTTGTTCGAGCATCTTACTAAATGATTTTGCGTAAATTAGCCAATATGTTGAAGTTACAAGTGATATTATCGACAGAGCAATCATGTTTTGTTTTATTTTTTCTTTATTCCCTGCAGCAATTTCAACGCATATAATTCCAACAATTGCAGCACACATTAGTAATAGGGTAAAGTGATGAGTTATCAACAGGCTTAGGAAGGAAAAAACCAAGATTCCATTCCATGGATACTTTATTTCGTAAAATTTGCTATTCTCTAAGCATTTAATCCATGAATATAGGAATACAAGTCCTAAGGTTTCAGCTAGTCCACCAGGCATTGGATGGGAATTTGCATATACGACTCCAAATGTAACACCATAGAATGCAGCACCAAACAAAGCAGGAATAAAACCTGCAATTCTTTTACCTACTATGAAAAGCATTGGTATGGAAAGTGCCGAAACAAAAGGGATAAACCACATCAAAATATAATGATATTCTATGCTTGTTAGTGAAGATAACGATCCAGTTAGAATTTGCATTCCTTGGAAATCAGGATATGCTCTACCCCAGCCGATGTAATTCTCATTAAGTATACTCCCCTTTTCCATTAAGTATCTAGTAAGATACAGATATTCTCCTGAATCACTACCCCATAATCTCCAATTGTAATTGTGAAATATACGAATTAATGCAGTTAATGATATAACTGAATAAAGAATATATTTTTGAAATTTTTTAATTCGCATTGGGTTCTCCAATAAAAATTAGTGTTATTTCCATAATTGAAGCGAAAAATACTAGAAAAATTAAGTTGATAATCATAGATGGCTCAGGTGTTCCTAGCATTACTATCAGAATAATTAAGATATAAATATATTTTCGGATTGTTTTTTTCCCCTCTAAATGTCTTGATACCATCAGAATAAGAAGTGGTAGACTAAGTAGTATTCCTGAAAAAAGAGAAATTGAAACCAATAGTTTGACAGATTGATATATTGATAGTTTTGCAATTATTAATTCATTTTCTTCTAACAAGATATTGATTAAAAAAGGAGCGACATACAGGAGTCCAGATATGGCACCTATAAGGAAGAGGAAAGGCCCTAGCGTAAAACAGACTGCTAATATTTTCCTTTCATTCTCATTTAGTCCAGGTTTTGAAAAGTTGTAAAATCCTTTGTACCACAATGGATGAGATACTACGATAGATCCAATAAAACTTAGATATAATTTAAGTCTAATAAATTCAGTAGGGCTGAATGTAGCCATGTTTTCCATTTCTAAAGGGGCAAAATTTATTAGACTTTTCAGTATTTCTTTTGCAAATGGAAAAATTAGAATAATAAGAATCATTGTAATACCAAAGGGTAATTTCAAATGTTGGCGGAGTTCTTCAAGATGCCTTGACAAAGGCCTGCTGATATCACCAGTTTCAGACAACAAAAGGGTAAGGTCGGGGGCTTAAAAGGCACCTTGTATAGCATTTCAGTGAATATAATACAGGGCTGTGTTAGATATCCTCCAGCACCAGGTGGTGCAGAGACGGTAGTTCGTGCCTATTCTGAGGGACTTCTTTCGAAGGGACACAATGTAGAAGTAATTACTACAGATTTGTATACAGAAACTCCTTTTGTCAAAAAAGATATGCCTAGTGAAGTTTCAGGTGTTCCAGTTTCAAGACATAGTGCGTATTCAATTTCAGGAGAAGCCCATTATGTTTTAGCTCCGGGGATGGTGACTTCATTCCTTAAGAAAAAAGCTGATATAATTCATACTCACTCTTATGGCTATTTTCAGAATCACGCAGCTTGGATTAAGGAAAGGTTCCAATCAACGCCTTGGATAATCACTCCTCATTTTCATCCTTCATGGTCTATGTGGGGTGGGAGGAAGCGTCGAACACTTAGAAATTTTTATGATTCTAGGATAGGTAAATCTACAATGGAGTCTGCAGATTTGATAACCTGTGTAAGCAACCATGAAAAGGAGATGTTGGTTAAAGAAATAGGAATTAATGATGACAGCATTAAAATAATTTTTAATGGAATTAATTGGAATGATTGGGAAAAGATTCCAGATAAGGAAAAATTCAGAAATAAGTATCCCGGTATTTCAGATAAATTTATAATCTTTGCAGGTAGATTAGCTACGAATAAAGGCATTCCAGATTTAATTGATGCTATATCATTAGAAGGTTCTAAAAGATTTGATTTAGTTGTTATGGGTGCAGATATGGGTCTTGGTAAAGAGTTAGATAAATTAGCATTATCTAAAAATATTAAGATGCATAGGTTAGGTCATGTTGATGATGAAATTTACCGTTCAGCTTTGTCTGCAGCAGAGGTTTTGGTCTTACCTTCAGAGTATGAGGCATTTGGAATTGTTTTATTAGAGGCAGCAGCAGCAGGTACACCTGTAGTAGCTACAAGAGTCGGTGGAATTCCAGAGGCGATGTCATCGGAGAAAAATGGATTATTAGTTGAATATAAGGATTCTAAAGCATTATCAAAATCAATATTCTCTATTCTAGATGACGATTCTTTATCTCGAGAGATGGGGTTATTTGGTAGAGAATTTTCTAAGGGTTTTTCGTGGTCAAAAATAGTTGATGAGTTAGAAAAAGAGTATCAAAAACTGCTGGCGTAAATCTTTAAAGGAAATATCTTCTGCTATCCTGTGGCCCCAAAAAAGTTGAACTTCAGAATGAGCATCCCTTCTGAGTTTAGGGACGATTGGGATTTTTTCAATGAAAGGTCCAAAATAGAGGGTATCACTACTGCTGAATTACTTAGAGATCTTATTGAAGAATATGTAGAAGAATTTGCAAGTGAAAGAGCCCAAGCAGAGAAAGAATTAGATGAGTTAGCTCCTCTCAGAGATAAGGTTCCTAAAAAGGTTAGAATTAAGAAACCAGTTAAACCCAAGAAAAAGTCTTTTGTAACTAGAAAGGCAACTGTAAATAGGAAACGTGATGAACCAGAGAGTGACGAGGAAATAACGATTCAAGACACACCTAAATTCCGCTTACTTGAATTGGTACGTAGATTGGATCTGGGAGAGGGCATTGATTCCGATTCTTTAGTTAGTGCCGCAGAAGAAGAAGGTATACCTAACCCTAGACTTCAAATGGACAAGATGATACGCCGAGGAATCCTATATGTACACCTTGACAAAGTTCATGTAAATACTTAGATGTTTTGGAGATAAAATGAAATTAAGCAAAAAACAATGGTTTATTTTGGTTATTCTAGTTTTAGGTTTTGTCGGAGCCGCAGGTGTTGTACCTTTTGTTTTTGCAACAATATTAGCGTTTGTTCCAGCATATTATTATCTAAAATCCATTAGGAATTCAGAAGAAAAAGATGTTGAACCCTGGGAAGCTCTTTGGACAGCTTTTGCTTGGGGAGGTCTTTCAGGGATATTTCTGGCCATGATTCTGAATAGCTTTGGAACTTTGTTCATTCTTGGCTTATTACATGGAAATTCAAGTGAAGAAGATTTGAATAATTGGGTGATTTTTATAGGTGCTGTAATTGTTGCTCCGATTGTTGAAGAATTTGTCAAGCCATTAGTTATGCTGAGAAACTCAGAAGTCAAAAAGGAAATGGATGAGCTTGAAGACGGAATTGTTTATGGAGCAGCTTGTGGTTTAGGTTTTGGAGCTACAGAAAACGTTGCTTATGGCCTTTCAGAGGAGGCACTTACAGTCGGAATTGGTGGAATATTTTTAATAATTGTTCTTAGGACCTTCTCATCGATTTTATTACACCTTATAACTACATCATTTACAGGTTATGGTATTGCAAAATATCAAGTTAAGGGTGAGTCTTTTGGTGTAGTTATTAAATATTATTTATTAGCAGTTTTAATTCATGCAGGATGGAATGCGATGGCCATCAGTAGTATTGTTTTTGATAATGCCATTGGTTCAATTCTATTATTCTTTACTAGTATAGGTTTAGCAATTTTAGGTCTTGAAATGACTAAAAGAAGAATTAGAGAAATTGATATGGCAGGGTCTAATATCGACGGATGGTCAAGTAGCGGAGAAGAACGAATAAGTGCGTGGGATGAGAAGAGATTAAAACCTTCCAATTCTGCAGGAGAGACAGCAGAACCTCTTTATTCATCAGATAATAAAACCCCAGCAGAAGAATGGTTTGTCAACATAGATTGGAAAAGTGCATTGAGTACCCTTTTCCTCATATTTTTGTATATTATATTGTAGGTATAATTTTTTAATGACTTTTTTTCTAGCGCTTAATATGGGCCAGTAGCTTAGCTAGGTAAAGCGATCGGCTCTTAACCGATCGATCGTGGGTTCGAATCCCTCCTGGCCCGCCATTAAGTGAAGTGCATAGGGTAGAGTCTTGTAATTCTACCTTGCTTTTCTACTCTTAAGATTGAGTTATTAGATAAACTATTAACGTGATAGTTTATTTTTTGGCGACTCATATCTAGTTGTTGAGAAATCATAGATTGAGTAATTCCTGGATTTTCTTTAACAATTTGTATGATATCTTTTTGAGTTTTGTTTGTTATCAGTGAATTACGTATTGTACTGTTAATACTTCCTCCAAAAGGAAAGAAGAGTCTCTGTCTTCCGCTTCTGTGAGATGTAACCATTTGGTTATTTTCTAAAATGTTGATATGGTGGGCTAACGTTCCATTATGGAGTCCTAATCTTTCTTTTAATTGAGTAAAATTTGCTCCCGGTTCCGTATATATGGTACTCAATAATTTTTGCCTTGTAGGTTCATCAGCCAGTGTATCTTTTTGAAGCCGAGAATAGAGAGGGATGAAGAATTTGAATGTGAGATATCTGAAATTTTCCGATCTTCTGAATTGAAAGGCCATACCTGCGAATGATATTGCAAAGAAAGTTTGCGTAAGTTTAATTTTTGGAGCTTCAAAAGTAGTAGTCTCTACTTGCTTTTCTCTGTCAGCTGCAACAACATTGATGTTGTTCTCCATCTCACTTGAGACCAAAAGAACGCCATCGCTGTTAATATTAACATAAAGTTTGAAGTTTTCCTCTATTTTTGGAAAATAGGTGGTTCTTATTACTAAGGATTCATCATTCTTTAGTTCTTCAATGTTTATTTGATCAATAATTTCAATAATTCCTTTTTCATTTGAGACTATGATATCTATCGATAATTGGTTACTATTATAACCTTGGTTAGAAATAGTGTTTGTACAAATTATGTCTTGGTTTAATAGAACAGAATGTTTGTTACACTTTTGTTCCATTATTTCTATTTTGGTTTTAGCATAGCTAAGCACGTAAGTGACGCTTTTAGTTTCATATTGGTTAGATATTTTTATTTGAAGTTGACTTCCCCCTTCCCTTGGTACTTTTGGTAGGGGAATTAGGTTCAATTCAATATTTTCGTTATTCCCAGGTTCTACAGTTATTACTTCAGGCCCAGATAAGGATTCAATAAATGTTGATGCAAAGAAATAAGATATTTGATATTCATCCGAATAAAATCCTTCATTTGATAATATAATATTAGCCGAATAGGTATTGTAATTGGTAAAAACTATAGATGGAGCCATAATCCCTTCTATTGTTTCTATGCTAATTTCTGAAGGAGTTATCTCAAAGCGATTTTCATCCATGCTTATAGCAGATATTAACCTATAATTTGAGGCATTTAGGGTAATTCCATAGTTGTTGTCTATTTCAATTAAATAATAATCGTTGATTAGGTTCGTAACAGCATAGTTTTCCTCTATGTCAAAATCATTAATCTCTTCAATTTCGATTAAAAGATTTATTCTTTCATGATCGGAATTTGTTAGTATTTCATTTTGTAAATCTGTTGTAGATATTGACATGAAAACTATTTTTTCTATGCTGTATATATTTTCTTCAACCAAGGTAATATTTACAACACAATAATAATTTCCGGCTCCAAGATTATTGAATCTAAAATCAATGGCTTGTGTTTCTCCAGATATTAGATTTGGGGTCCTGAGCAGAGTTTCAATTATGCTATTCGAAGAGTAAATATCAACAGAAATTGTAATGTTTCCAAGTTGTTGGTCAAAAATTCCTGTATTTTCTACATTAATTAGTATTTCTGCAGGTTGATTGATATCAAAAAAGTAGTGCTCACTCGAATCTACTTCTAGATTGTGTTTTATGCTGATAAATTTGTGAGTAATACTATCAATATTCCAAAAATCAGTTTCTGTAGCTGTAGCGTCAGTGGCTAATAATCTTAAGTAAATATTAGAATTATCTTCTATACTTAAGCTAATTTCATTTGGACTTTCACTATCAAGGTGGTAAATATCAGTCCAAATTGTGCTATACAATTGGGTTTGATTAAAATTCTTAGCATATGAGATGCTGTAATCTGTAGTATCTGACATCTCAAATAAACTATTAATGAGAAGAATATTATTCTTATTTCCATTAGTATTGTATGGTCCTAATATTATTCCTGTGTCGTAGTTATTTTCAAGGTTAATAAGTTCTATTTGTTTTGTTTCACTATTGTAAAGCCAGTTAGCATTATCATTTTCATCTAAGTAATAATCAATTATAGATTCTTCCAAATTATTTTCAATATTGTCATAAAATAAATACACTTGTTCAATACTTGATGTCGTTATTAAACCTTCATTATTTGATAATAAAGTGAGGTTAAACAAATAATTGCCAGATCTAGGGATGGTAAATGAAAAATTAGTGTGATACGTTTGTAATTCTTCTATTGAGAATACTAAGTTTGACGATTCCAATTCTATTTCTTCTTGTAAATCTTCACTGAAAATTTTTATTGATAAACTGTAAGGTATTTCTTTATCTAAATCATTTTGTACAGAAATAGCTATATTATTTTCTATTTTTGCGTTATTATGTGCTATTTCATTAATATGATAATTTTCTTCAGCCTCAGTTGCCGGTATGAGTGCAAAACCAATCCCTATTAATGACGCAACCAAGAGAAACAATAGCCGTGATTTTGCACCCATCTGTAAATTCTAAAAGTCTAATAGTATTAATAAGTATATGACATTTTTTTGACAATCATGATACATGTTTTTGATAGTTTTTAAAGCTATTTAAATAATATAATGTATTTAACTATATATAAAATGTTAAATAATGGACCAATACAATATCGTTTGTGGTAACAGTTCATAAAATATCTCAAGCCGTATCTTTGGTTCCTATCCTTGTTGCAATAATTGTATTGTATGTAGGTGGAAGTGCAGGTTCTTGGTTCATCGTTGAAGAGTTTTATGCTTATTCAGCTACTGATGAAGATGCGAATCAGCTTGTTACTTATTCAGATTACAATTTTTATTTAAATGAAGTAGAAAATGTTGAATATCTTGCAGGCCCAGATAAGACAGGTACCTCTAGGGTTAGTATACTTACATATGATTCTGATGGTTATGAACAGAGATCGTCGGTATTCTATAATCTCGGTCTGCTTCTTTATGCTACAATGTTTATTGCGATATTGTGTTCTATTTCTCTTTTTGTTCTAGATTATTTATGGAATGAATTAATTAAGCGTAAATTGTTGCCAGGAATAGGTAAAAATGATATTTTAGCAGTTTTGTTTGGCGGATATCTGTCAGTTATTGTCTTTGTTGTCTTTTTGGCCTTGTATGCAGCTACAGCAATACCCTCAGGTATGTATGAGGATCATTATGGTACAGATAAGGCATGTTTGTATCAAGAAGATATTACAGTTGCAGGTAATGTAGACGCCTGTGAAGGTAAAGCTAGTAATGAACGCGCTCAACTATATTCTAAATGGACTATTGGTCCAGGTTTCATTATTTTTGTAGCTGGAGTTTTGGTTCCATCAGTTTATCTTCTTTCAACGACTTATCAAAGATTTGAGGAAGTAGTAGAAAAAATGGAGATCGAGGAAGAACTTTTCTTTGATTCTGAAGGACGCTTACTTTTTGATGTTAATACAGGAGAAATAGTTGCTTCGTATATTGATGATGATAGAGATTTATTTTACGATGAAGATGCTATGACTTTGTTTGACGAGGGGACTGGTGAGATTCTCTATGCTCCATCAGGTTCGCCAGAGCCAGAGCCAGAGCCAGAACCAGAGCCAGAACCAGAACCAGAGCCAGAACCAGAAGTAGTTTCAGCTGAACCAGTCGAAGCCGAGGCTGTTGTTGCAGAGGTTGTGGAAGTTGAACCAGTAGAGGCTGAACCGATTGTAGCTGCAGTTGTAGAAGATGAACCAATTATTGATGCCAAAGGCAAAATTCTAGATGCTGAACCTGTAGAGGCTGAATTAGTTGATGACGAAAATAAAAAATAAATCATTATATAATTAATTAAACCTAAAAATATAATATTATAGCTTAACCTTTAATACAACTATTAAAAGAACTCTTCATTGCAATTACATGGGTAATTACAGTATTTCATCAATGGTTGTAGCTTTTTTGATGATTTTCCCTGCATTTTGCGGATGTATGGAGGATTCTGTAGAAGACCCTTTAGAATTAGAATTTTCGGTTAGTTATTTAGTTGGAGGAGAAGTTCAAAATTTACGCATTGTGAGTTCAGATCGTATGAGTGTTTTAATTCCTTATTTGATTTTCAATCCAGATACGGGATATTATCAGAATGGAACTATTTTAGATTTCAATAATGCCTATTCTTCATATACAATTCAAATTTTGGTGCCTCCGAGCAGTGAAGAATGCATATTCTTGATGGCTGAAAATGGCCGTGAAGAATGGCCTGTAAGGAAAACAAATGAGAGTTGGAGAGAGTGGGTTGACCGAGACGGCCATTTACTTGGTTTGGAGAATAATATTGGAGCTAAGATAAAATCTAATAATTCGACTCTTAGTTCAGTCCAGCGCTCTAATATTACAACAGGTTCAGTAGAATATCAATTTTTGGATGTTTCAAGGCCAATTAGA
>Ga0208766_1001958_pt1 | contig 10818 bp, 7 predicted proteins | sample ETN01SmetaG_3_FD_185792 | JGI IMG/M metagenome (GOLD analysis project Ga0208766, IMG submission 185792) | Marine microbial and viral communities from oxygen minimum zone, Eastern Pacific Ocean - ETNP2014F12-01SV263 (SPAdes) (version 2) | ecosystem: Environmental > Aquatic > Marine > Oceanic ...
ATAAGCCCATAATGGCTGGAAGTTTGCCACCACATCCAGCTCCACAAACCTCGAAAAATCATCCGGGTGAATCAATTGCAAATGCGAAATGTGATGCCGGTTACCCAAACGACCGTTCTCGTAAATCGATTCTTCCACTGCATCTAAAGATTGACGTACCGCTCCATCGCCAATAGCATGAAAATGTACTTGGAAATCAGCGGCATCGATCGCAGTGACAACTTCTTTTAAAAATTCCGGTTCCACCATCGGGATGCCTTTGGTTTGATTCGGGATAAGATACGGCTCTAACAAAACCGCAGTATAGTTCTCCATCACGCCGTCTTGCATGATCTTTACTGTACTTGGATTAACCAATCTACTGGTGTACTTGTCTCTTAATTGCTTGAAATGCTCCAGTTGTTCCAGACCTTGAGAACGCTCCCACCAATGGGAGGCTACAACCCTCATCGTTAATTGCTCTTTTTCTAGGAGCGATTGATAAGTTTCTAAATCACCTTCTTTTGCCCATGCGTCTTGCATCGCGGTGATGCCGTAGCCATTTAATAAATTAATCGCATATCTCAAACCGACCTCTCTTATAGTCAAAGTATGCTCAGGAATGATCTTCTCCACCAATGTCATTGCGCCTTCTTGTAAGCTGCCGATCAATTCACCCGTTTCAGGATCTCGATCAATAATCCCATCCACAGGATCTGGTGTATCTTTAGTGATGCCAGCCATTTCCAAAGCAAAGGAGTTAGCCCACCCCGAATGACCGTCAGTTGAGCGTAGAAATACCGGTCTGTCTGAAACCAATTCATCAATAATCTTTTTGCTGGGCTTTCCGCCTGCACCAAAGACAGACATCGCCCAACCCCCACCCAATATCCATTCTGCATCCAGATTGGCATTGGCGTAATTGGAAATCGCAGTGCGGTATTCAGCTATCGTAGACAAGCCATTTAAATCACAGGCTGCTGATAATATACCTCCCGATATCGGGTGAATATGCACGTCCTGCATACCAGGCATCACCATCTTTTTTTGTAAATCCACTGTCTTAGTATCTTTACCGATAAATTCTTTAGCGCCTGCATCTGAGCCGACATAGACAATCTTTCCAGATTTAATAGCAATGGATTGAGCCCAAGAGTGATTTTCATCTACTGTATAAATGGCACCATTTTGTAACACCAGATCGCTGTTATTGCTTGAATCAACTCCTTTAGTAGGTTCACAGGCAATAACAACCAGGAGTACAATACAAGTAGCCACATTTGAACTAAAACGTTGTATACCACTAATCATGATAACCTCTCAGTGTATTGAGAAAATTCTTACCCTTACATGTGTAATAATTTATTATAATGAATATTAAAATAATCTTACCCTCAAATTTAAAATAACGTAACCATTATGGCTATCACTTTACCTAAGTTAATTGCTACCTCTGTTGTCCGCGGAAGCACTCAAGGCGAGAGTCATGGGGGTGTTTATACAATTGATTTTGAAAAGAAAGAGGCACAACAACATATTGATTGGAATACCAGTAAGATTAATTTTGAAGGTCGCGGCGCAGACAGAGGATTAAGAGGTATCGCCTTTGATAACGAAGATATTTATATTGCTGCCAGTGATGAACTGTTCTGTTACGACAATAATTTTCAATTAAAGGTCTCATTTAAAAATCGCTACCTAAAACATGCCCATGAGATATCCCGAATGGATAGGCGCATTTTCATAAGCTCCACCGGATTTGATAGCCTTCTGGCATTTAACTTAGATACTAAGAAATTTGATTGGGGCTTTCATTTGAGAAAGGAATATGATCAATGGTCAGGATCAACTTTTGATCCAACAGATAACAAGGGTCCACGTGCTGTTAATGATTTCCATATCAATATGGTTCATGTTGATGATGATGGTATCTTCCTCAGCGGGCTGCGCACCAATGCTCTACTTTATCTCAACCCTAAAAATACAATAGAGGTTGTCTGTACACTGCCATCTGGAACACATAACCCAAGATTATGGAGAGATGGCGTTATATTTAATGATACGGTTGATGATTATTTAAGATATGTTCCAAAGCAAGGTGAAGAACAGGCATACAAAGTAATCACTTACAAAGAAAGTGACCTTGAGTTTGCTGGTGTTGATGATTCAAAAATTGCGCGACAAGGGTTTGCGCGAGGTTTATGCACCATTGATAGCAGATTTGTTGCAATTGGCTCGTCCCCTTCAACAATCACCCTCTACGATATCACTAAAAAGATGATGGTAGGCTCAGTTAACTTATCTATGGATATCAGAAACGCCATTCACGGTCTTGAAGTCTGGCCATTTAAAGAAGGATAAAAAAAACCGGACTTAAAGTCCGGTTTTTTTTATCATATTGATTGGACGGTTAATTTCCCCAACGTCGCATATAACGTATTCCAACTTCGCGTGGCCTATTAATCCAATCTGAAACAGTATGCGCCCTACCACCTGGTTTAGATGATGCTTGATTCCAACCAAAATCGCCCTGAGTTCTTGTGTAAGTGGCAACTTCATCAGTTAGATTATCAACAAAGGCAGTTAGTTCCCAATTTTCACCCTGTAGGCCTGCCCTAATATCCATTATTGTATACCCAGGACTAATAAAACTAGGATTGGCCCTAGAGTTCAGTGAATCCTCTTCAAGTTTATTGGATGCTCCGCCTTGATGTGATGCTTGGAATCGCACAAACTTATTGTCAGCTCCAGCTATAGCTGATGGTGTAGTCCAATCTACCCAGAATGAACCTTTATTCTCTGGCACCATAGGTAACCGCATATCCTTTTTAATTTCGTAAGTATCCGGTGTATCGCCATCAAGACTGTGATCTGTATCAGTCATAGCCTCCATTCTTTCGTAATTAAGACCAAAAGTAATGTTTTGTGTAAGGGCATATTGAATATCTACGTTCACACCGCCGATATGAGCATCACCAATATTCGTCACCAGGTTTTGCCAAGGTTGGCCACATACACCAGCGACTTTTACTTTCTTAGCTTCATCCAATCCGGTTACAGCGGCTATACCTCCATTCTTATCACAAACTGTTGAAGAAGGATCGACTAATTCAAGTTGATAACCATCCCATGCCATATGATAAGCGGTTAAGTTAAAGCGTCCGCGACCATCTCCAAATGATGATCGCATTCCCGCCTCGAGGTTAGTCATAACATCGGGTTTATAAATATTCGCGAAGAACGGCTGACCTCTGCTCCGATTAGTACCGCCAGGTCGCTCTCCTTTTGTATAAAGAGCGTAAGCCATAGTGTCGTCATTCAGATTATATTTTAAACTGATCTTCGGTATTGTGATCTTATCTGTCCCTTTGTGGTTAGTGGGCCTTCCGTTATTCGCAGTACGATGCGCACCATCAATCATTACCCCATCTGAATCATAGGAAGGAGATCCGTATGGTGCTTGTCCAAAGCTATAAGTTGCTCCAGGGTGATCCACATAATAAGCGCTCTCATTGTCTCGCGAATAGTTTCGAGCTCCTACTGTTAAAGTCAGATCATCTGTCATTCGCCAAGCAACTTCACCAAATATTGCAAACTGATTCCATCCTGAAACTTGCTCAGAATGCCAGCTACTTACTGCCTTTGTAGGGAATGTAAGACCCCTTGCTTCAAGATTAAACTTATAATATTGAGCAGTATATGTACTCTGAAAAAGACTGTCGTCAGATATACCATCGGTCGGCACGTTGAAGTTAGCTACCCATTTATCCTCATTGTCTTGCATGAACATACCCATAATCCAGTCGACTCTGTCACCCTGGTGAGACAAACGGAACTCTTGTGAGAGCGTGCTATTTTGAGAAAAGTCTTGAGAGGTTGAATAAAAATCAGAGTCTATATCTGTACCCGCACAATACCTAGGATACCACCCTAAAGCCCCCGTTGAAGGGTTAACGAAGTAGTATGGTTTGGCCTCTGCGTAAGTTAACGGTGCATAATAATAACTGGTATAGTTTGCATAAGGTCCATCAGAACAGTATATATGAGACCAGTAATGCGCGTAATCAGTGATATCTGATACACCTCTAGACGTATAGTTATAGTAATTGGTTGATGACACTAAGTCAGCAAAGCCTAAATCAGCTTCAATTAAGAGATCATAAGCTTTAAAGTTTGACTTATAGTGAGCATCAATAAATTTAACTGTTTGTCGTTTACCTACATATGGGTTGTGCTCGTTCCCACTGCCTTGCTGTTTAACATGCTGCATCTGAGCAGATAGTGTTGCAGTCCAGTTGTCGTTCATATCCCATCTTAATTTAGCTCGATACCCATTTGTAACTTCATCATTATAGTTCTTTTCTACAGCATGCGCGTTGTTAAGCGTACCATGTTGTTGAGTGTATTTAGAGCCTGGCGCTTCATACCCGTTGTATAAATCTAATGGGTCAAATACCTTTCTTCCTAAAACGTTAGTGTCTGCAGTATAACCCAGGACGTTATCAATAAAACCACCATCATGATCACTGTATGCTGCAATTCTCAATGCCATTTTATCTTCTACTATTGGTAGATTAAAGACCATGGAACCGCGGTAAGAAGCATCACTATCGCTACCGCCAGTCATTTCACCATCAAACACTGACTCAAACTCATTCATTTTTGGCTTGTTTGTAATAATACGCAATGTGCCCGCTTGAGCGTCAGAGCCATAGAGGGTGCCTTGCGGTCCAGCCAACGCTTCAACTCGTTCTACGTCAACCATGCGAAGGGTAGGTTGAGAACCATTAGACGTGAGCGCTAATTCATCTAAATAAACAGATGAAGTTGATGCAGTTATATATCCTGAGCTGGTAATCGCACCACGAAATACTACCGTACTGTCTCCAGCCCCATATGAAATAACATTAATACCGGGCATAAAGCGAGCAAAATCCTCAGCGGTTCTCGCTCCCATATTTGCTAGAGCTTCCTGACCAATAGCTTGCACTGATGCCGGGATATCCTGGATGTTCAGCGTTCTTTTTGTGGCAGTTACAATAATTTCTTCAAGTCCAAAATCTGCCTCTTGAGCTATCACTTGATGAGATGGCGCTAAAGCAGCTGCTATTGCCCCTGCGATTGGCGTCATCTTAATGTTATTAATACTATTTTCCTTCATCATGCCCGAATCCCCCGATTGTTCGATGAAAACTATTTAATGATTCTTTAATGTGTCGTACAGTCTTATAAATTCTTGTATCTAAATGTAAATTAGTTGGCACAATACTACAACTTTTTGTTGCAAATTTTGAGTAAAATATTGTATTTATTGAATATTTGTTGCTTTTCTGCAACAAGAAATAACTAAAGTTTTTGCCGTTGTTTTCGTTTATTTTATTCAGCAATCTTTTTTTTATAATTAAATCAATGTATTAACAGGCATTTGAAACAACACACAACACACTTCAAGAAAGTTAAAATGTTTCTCTAAAGTGATTTAGGGCGATCCTTCTTAGGTAACTTTTTTAATAACGGCTCAAGAATTTCTATTAGGTCCGCCAACTTATCTTCATAATTGCGCCATAAATTAACAGAACTAGAATATATTGGCTTCCTTACTTGCTCAGAACTGGCCGTCTTAACAGCCCTTTCTGTTTCATAAAATCGTAAACAACTCTCCTCGAAAGGAAGACCACAAAATTCTAAGATCCTTGTGACTTGTTCATCCAAACCTGCAACGACCTCTTCATAACTAACATCCAAAATAAATCCTGGCAAAACTTTATGCCAATGATCCATTATTCTTTGGTATTCCATGTAATATTCTCCTAACTCTACCAAGTCATAACTAAATGGTTGACCCGAAGCAAATAATTGTTTAAACGAACCGTAACAACTATCCAATGGGTGCCGTTTAGCATTAATTATCCTTGCGTTGGGTATCGCTAATTTTATCTGACCTATGAAACTAAAGTTATTTGGATTCTTATCAATAAAATATAATTTATCTGTACGGTATTTCTCTGTGAGCTGAAGATACTCTTGTCCCAGAAGATTCCAATGCTCTTTTTTAAATTCAGTTAAAGCTTTTGGAAAACCATTTTTTATTTTTGCCTTATCTCGTACAGCTCGCATCGCCATAGTTAATTCACCCAGTTCATGAGTACCCTCTACCAGACTGTGACTCGCTAAAATCTGTTCAATTAATGTTGATCCAGATCTGGGCAGACCTACAACAAAAATAGGCGTTACTGACTTCTCTTCAGATATATTTTTCTTAATCGTATCAGATGAAAAGAAATCAATAACTTTATCTGTTGTTGTCTCAAATTCAACTGGATCATAGGACTCAAGCTTACGTCGAACAGTATTGCATGCACTCATATTCTCAAATGCTTTTGTATAATTCTTACGCGACTCATACTCCAAACCCAAAGCATTATATAAGTGTGTCTTTCCTAAATCTCTCAAATCCGCGTCAATCAGAAGTCGTTCCATTTCGGTTACTTCTTCGTCTGTAAAATTAAACGTTTTTAGATTGGCCAAACTCCAATAGGCTTCTGTGTGGTCTGTTTTTGTTTGAATTGCCTGACGATAAGCTTGGATGGCTTCGTCTTGCTTGCCAACAGTTTTTAAATGATGCGCCATTATGCACATAGCGCCTGCCTTAGACGGAGATATCTCAAGTGCTTTCTTATACGAATCAATGGCCGCTTCATGATATCCCGCCATTCCTTGAACACTTGCTTTTAACATATGAGAATCAGCTATATTGGGGTCAAGACTTAATAATTTATCTGCACTTTCTAATGCTTTATCATATTTATTCTGCTCTCTTTGAGACTTAATTAAGTCGGCCCATGCTCGAGAGTAGTCAGGGGCATTCTTGACTGCACGCAATAAGAAAATCTCAGCATCGCGATACCTATCATGCTCCATCGCTACACCTGCAAGCAGCCGTGCTGCCTCTACATGATTGGGATGTTTTTTTAAGATATCCCTAAGGATATCTTCTGCGTTATCAAGCCTACCCTCTTCCATATGAGTTGTTACTGCATTAATCTCATCTGTAAAATCTATTTGAGTGGACGCATTATTATTCTTTTTGGTGTCATTCTTTTTTAGATCTAATTCAACTTTTTTAGCGTAATTAATTTTCTTTTTTATTTGCTCTCTTTCTGGGTTTATTTCGAGAGCAAACTGGTATTCCCTTATCGCCTCGTGAGGTTTATTTCTGGCTAATAATAAATCGCCATAAGTCTCGCGAGCCATTGACGATTGAGGAGAAAGCTTTGTAGCTTGATTGAGATACTTTTGCGCTTCATTAAATAGTCTCAAAGCAATATTCGCGCGTGATATTAAACATAAGAAATTGATATCTTCTGGATAATCTTTTAACACGGACTTACAAACATTAGTACACATCCTGGCATCACCTTTCTTGAGATGATTAAACGCTTGTTTAAAAAGATCTTTTGGATTTAATAACTTAGAAATCTTCTTCCCCTCAAAAACAACAATATTATAGAATTATTCCATAATAAAATCCTTACTTGTACTAGCTATCGAACCTTATTACGATAAAGTATATAGATAGAATGTATTAACATAGTCATGCGCAGCGGTCTAAAAATTGAAAACCTACAAAAACGCACTTAACACCCAAGATTTTAACATCTCATCAGAGATTTTTCTTCGCCCTGATACCGATGAAAGAGCCATAAATGTTCAAGCTGATATTCTCAGGGAATCGGTCGATGCAATTTTAATTACCGACAATCAATCTGGACAATTGCATATGTCGAGTTTATCGGCAGGTGTATTATTAAAAAAAGCGGGCATTGATCCTATTGTGCAATTGAGTTGCAGAAACCGTAATCGTGTTTCACTGCTTAGTGATATTTTGGGTTGTGCGGCCTTAGACATTAACAATCTCATGCTTATAAGGGGTGACCGAGTTCCACTAGAATTCAAACCTAGACCTAAAGCAATCTTGGATGTAAGTGCTACTGAGTTAATAGCACTAGCAAACAAGATCAAACAAGATGAAAAATTACCATCCCAAAATGATTTTCTTCTTGGTGGGGTGGTTACCCCTATTGCACCAAAATTAGGGTGGCCAGCTAAAAATCTTACTGAAAAAGTAAACGCAGGCGCGCAATTTGCAATCACTCATACTTGCCTCGATATAGATCTAATTAAGGTATATATGCAAAGATTGGTTGAAACAAAATTATTAAGGCGCATGAATCTAATCATAGGAATTGCAATTCTTAAAACTGCCGAGGATGCAAAATGGTTAAGAGAGAACAGACCGAATGTAAATATACCTTTCGATGCTGTTGAACGCCTTGAGAAAGCCAATGACCCAAACAAAGAAGGGATTATAATGTGCGCCGAACATCTCAGAGAATTAGCCAAGATTCCAGGAATATCGGGAGCACATATCATTGCGGCCAATAGTGTTACCAATATACCTGACGCGGTAACTCTTTCAGGAATTTATAAAGCTTAATTTACTACTGCGCGACAATCAAAACCAAGTCAAAAGCCACTTAAAAGTCACTTATTTGTTGACAATTTCTCAATTTTTTCTTTAGGGATATAATCAAAAATAAAGGTAATTCGATCTTCCTTGCCTTTATTCATAACTGAGTGTTGCTTCTGATTATTGAGTTCATATGCTTCGCCAAGCTTAAAACGATATGGCTGACCATCAATCATAAATCTTACTCTTGGATTAGTTGTGATGGGGATATGAATACGATGTCCAAAATGAAATGACGGGTGTCTGTCATCATGCGGTAATATTTTTGCGCCGGAAAGTAATTTTGCTGCCATAGCTCGGATTACTGTCCCGCCGGGAGGGTAAAACTTATCAATGATGTCGTTCATTAAAGGTAATGCTGAATGTGACAATAAATCCCAACCAGCTTCTTTCGTGACTTCAATTAAGGGCCAACGCTCTAGGTCAACAAAAACCATAACAATAGATTCAGTGGATCGATGCACTTCAAACTCTTCTTGACGTGAAGTATTGTCTCCCCACGCTGACTTATCCAGAGACAAAATTGCATCACGAAGTGCATTACTATCTACTGGTCCAAGCTCTCTTAACGGTTCACCAATATCCAAAGTATCAATCCTTAAGCCTACTTTATCCCTAGCATAACAGAAAACTCAATCTACATTTAACAAAACACAGCCACGAACCCTGCCTGTTTCAATTGATTGATGACCTTTAATTACCTCATTCAGTGGGTAAGTATGAGTGATCCTATGTTGTAATTCACCATTTACAATAGCATTATTAATATTTCTAACGGCTTTTGATTTTGCCTCTTCAGGCATAGCGTAAACAATTACAAACCTTATTGTTAAATCCATATACATCATCTTTAAGAAAGGCAATTCCGGTGTTGAATTTTGCGTGGAGGAATAGGTCATAATTGTTGCGCCAGTTTTAACCATATTTAATGTTTCAGATAAATTCACACCAAACTCTACATCAATCACGCGATCAAACTTTTCACCACTTGTGGCCGCTAAAGCATCTGATGACCATTTATTGTCGCAATGGTTCACTACGGCATCAGCACCCAACTCCATGCACATTTTTTTATCTTGGTCATTACTGGCAGTAGTAACAACTTTGGCGCCAGAAAGTTTTGCCCATTGAATCGCATAATACCCAACCCTTCCCGCTCCACCAGTTACCAATACCCATTTCCCTGAAACCGATCCATCAGCATACACACATCGGTGTGCAGTCATTGCTGGAATTCCCAAGCAAGCACCCACCTCAAACGAAGCTTTTTCCGGTAATGGCACCGCCCTTCTTGCATCAATACTTATCAATTCAGCGGCAGTGCCAAAATTGCGCTCATATTGTGCTTGATAAATCCACACACGCTGGCCAATTCTATCTTTAGAAACATCGGCACCCACATCGACTATAATTCCTGCACCATCGCTATGCGGAACAACAAATCCATTATCTAATAGATCTGGAAATGCACCCGCACGCTTTTTTACATCCGAAGGATTAATACCGCTTGTGTTTATTCTTACAAGAACTTCTTCATCATTAATAATAGGATCTGCAATTTCTGCAATTTCTAACACTGCCTCAGCAGAACCAAAGGTATTGTATCTTGCTACTTTCATATTTTAGTTCTCATTAATTTTATTTTATATATTCTAAGAGAATTTTGAGTCAAAAAAAAACCATTTCCAATTAGGAAATGGTTTTTTTAATAAAAGCCTGGCGGTGTCCTACTCTCACATGGGGAGACCCCACACTACCATCGGCGCTGAGCGTTTTCACTTCCGAGTTCGAAATGGAATCGGGTGGTTCCCACTCGCTAAAACTACCAGGCAAACTGTTATTGCCTTTAGCAATTTGAAAATTTCTGACATCAATGTGTCGCATACTTACCATGTTACTCACCATACTTTAAAAGTTTTTTGGTGTTATATGGCCAAGCCTCACGAGCAATTAGTACTGGTTAGCTTCATTCATTACTGAACTTCCACACCCAGCCTATCAACCTCGTAGTCTTCGAGGGCTCTTTAGGGAACTCAAGGTTCCAGGGAAATCTGATCTTGAAGGGGGCTTCCCGCTTAGATGCTTTCAGCGGTTATCCTGTCCGTATTTAGCTACCCGGCAATGCCACTGGCGTGACAACCGGAACACCAGAGATACGTCCACTCCGGTCCTCTCGTACTAGGAGCAGCTCTTCTCAAATTTCCAACGCCCACGGCAGATAGGGACCGAACTGTCTCACGACGTTCTAAACCCAGCTCGCGTACCACTTTAAATGGCGAACAGCCATACCCTTGGGACCTGCTACAGCC
>Ga0208766_1001962_pt1 | contig 10805 bp, 10 predicted proteins | sample ETN01SmetaG_3_FD_185792 | JGI IMG/M metagenome (GOLD analysis project Ga0208766, IMG submission 185792) | Marine microbial and viral communities from oxygen minimum zone, Eastern Pacific Ocean - ETNP2014F12-01SV263 (SPAdes) (version 2) | ecosystem: Environmental > Aquatic > Marine > Oceanic ...
AATTAGCCTTAATTTAATTGATTTGTATTGCCATTCCTTCTGGCCATTCGGAAGACATCATCATTTCTTGTAATGCCAGGTAATCCATAGGTTCTTCTGCCGAATACTGGATGGCTATTTGCTTGGGATTTTCAATGAAATTTCGCATAATAATCATTGATTTTATTGCATCTTGTTCGCCTGCAATGTTAAGAACAATCTGCCCTTCGGGGGAATTACTAAAATTCTCTTGTAAGTATTTGTCATCAGACAATTGGTCAATAATGTCATCAATTTGCATAAGGGCATCATTTTTAGTTGGGTAAGGATTTAACTCCCATAATATATTGTCTATGCCGTGATTAATGATACTTATATCGGCATTTGCAAGTTGCACAGATTGCTCAGGGGCAATCATCATCATTGATACATCCAAAATGTATGCAATCAATAATTCAAATTCAATCAAAGAAGTATTTAGAGCAGTATTAAGTTCAAATTGATCGTTATCGTAGCTTAATCCAAGTTCTACTTCTTGCACTTTGAAATCTTTGACTTCGATTGTTTCTTCAATAATTTGTTGGATATCCGTATTATCAAATAATCCTTTGTCTATGTAGTTTAAGTTGTATGAAATACCTTCTATTTGAGTCAACATCCCTAGCGTTTCAAAGATCAAAAATGGGTTTTCTTCAAGAGCAGAGGTATCGATAGGATTCATTATATTATCCAAATAGAATGCGATAAGCTCTTGTGATCCATTTAAATGAAATTTTTGATCGATATCAAACAATGACTCAATGCTAATCTGGCTGTCGGCATTGCATGCTATATCCGAGCATACACCGCTTGTATTTATATCGATATTTTTTATATAGTCGAGGTTTGACAGCAATTCAGTTTCTGACATTGAAAATCCAAAATCATCGACCAATGTTTTTTGTAGGGAAATTTTATCGTATTCAACATGAATATTTTGGATAGCTATGTCGTAATCTTCAATTTCATAAGATTTCAGTTTTATTTGTTCAATTTTTAATAAAAAAGAGTCTTTTGGTAAGTTATTAGAGATAAATGCAATTTCGACGTCTTTAATTGTTGGGGTCAGAAGTAATCCTGATACACCAGCATCGTAATCAATTTCAATATAAGTCATAACTTCATCGGGGACATTATCTAAAATAAAGTTATCAACTGTATTTCTTATTTCTTTTTCAGCTAAATTGCTTGCAACAAGATAGGTGATCCCAGCTATCACTAACAAAACAAATGGGATGATAAGTTTAAGATTCTTCTTCATTCTATTCCTAATATGAGTTAGCGGCAGAACAATAGAGCGATACTGGGTTTAGTTACAGCTGAATAAACCCTAAAGCGTAATTACTATTCATGGGTATTACTAATTGATTCTGGATTGAGTCGTAACACATGGATGCCGCATTAGGTATGCCTCGTGCAATAACTGAAACATTACCATTTTCATCAATTTTAGAAACACTACCATGCCTTACACTGGTAACATATTTAGTTCCATCTTTCATTATTACAATTCCATCACCACCAGATTCGTCGGCATAATCAGTTTTTACCACATCGCCATCTCTATTGAAGGTTATAACTTTATTGTCACCCATATTAACCACAACAATATTTCCGTCATTATCTATGGCTACTCCATTTGGCAGCGATAAGGACTCATGCTTCGAGAAAACTGACGAAGAGCCATCAGGAGAAATTTTAAATACAACTTCCGGGTTTCTTGTATTTGATGCGTAGACAGTTCCATCGTTAGTTACGGTTATACCATTCATTCCTGATGAGCCTGGAACTTGAATTGAATTTAAAGGGTTGCCAGTTTTTAAATCAAATACTCTTAAATAATCTATATCTACTGTGTAAAGTTTACCATCAGAGATAGCGCTTCCAAGAGGGTCATTCAATTCAAGACCATCTCGTGTTGCACCAATCCATTTAGGTGTATGCACGCTTCCGTCAGGGTACAAAAGTGATACGTATGCGTCATTTGGGCCATTATCACGAAATTGTCCTGAGTTCATTGCAAGGATTAAGTTTCTATCACTGTCAAATGTGCAGCTTTCAGCAAAATAAAAACTCCCATAAACCTTAACATTGTTCGATTTGAAGACACGTTTACCGGACTCATCAATGGCACTGACTGGCTGACCCGCTTGGAATTCCTGAGAAAGTAATGGAAAGCAGATTAACAATGATGAAATTATCAATGTTGTATTTTTCAATATGTTCATTTTTTAGACTCCTATCATTTTCTTATGCTGAAATATTTCTTAATGTATTATATTTTTGATATGGGTTTCGAAAATATTTTATTATACCGACTTTTAAGGTTTTAAGTGATCTCTGATTGTGCAATCGTATTCCATAATTTTCGCCGCATTATTTAAAGATAGATAAATTTTGGCTTCCCATGGTTTTGTATAGAATTCTGGGTCGTCGATAAGAATAATATTTTCCAGAGTTTTATTATTATCTAGTAATCTTATCTTTTCTGTGAAATGAGCTTTTTTGCTGTAAGGGACACCGTGCAGTCGGAAAAATAGAGGTTTTACACCAATTGTATCGACAATCAATGTTGATTGATCCCAGTATGCTATTGAGTGCCCCATTAATGTTTGTCTAACTTTCTTTGGGTGATTTCTTCCGTCAGTGTAGAGCCTTCTTACTTGATGATTGTATTCATAAAGAATTGTCACTTGTTTTTCAGTTTGGATTATTTCTGTAGGAAAACCTGCCGATACGATTCTTCCAAAACCAATAATGCATTGAAAGGCGGGATCTTCTATTGTTCCAGCTTTTTTGTGCGCTATGAGGCCTCTATCAGTAAAAGGAAGATCTTTTGGCCACAATGAGTCTCTATCCGAAACCCTCACGTTAGATACCCATATACCTGACAAATCAACTTGAGCTGACAAGTTTTGACAAAAGCTGAATAAAAGAAAGATTGTGAAAGTTTTAAAGTAATTTTTGTTGTATTTGTATGTCATTTGGGTGGTTTTTTAGAGATTTTTAATAATTGGTGGCGCAGGCCTTATCCATCTGTATATTTCAATGTTTTCTCTGTCGAGGATTCTAAGTATGATTCTATTTGAACCATCGCGTGCAGGATGCCCTTCTGCTCTAATCATGCCACCTTCTTTAATTGTATCTTCATCCCACCCTCTTCGGATAAACCAGTTTGGACTCATTGTTTCTATTTCCCATAATTCTGTATTGTTATCATCAGTTTGATGTTCAATGTAAATTCTGGAATGCGGGTTTTCAAACCAAACCTCTGTTACTTGACCATCAATACTAATCATTTTTGTCATATCAAATAGAGCAGATGCAGAATGGTGAGCAACACTTATATTTACGGCTAAAATTAAAGTAGATAATAAAATTTTTATTAATGTTTTGTGCATTATATGTCCTAATTACTGCTCGTTATCATGCGAGACGTAAAGCCATTGGTGCCTTGGTGAGACCATTCATGATTCGGTCCATTATGATTATGTATAATCGATTCGTATTGAATGTAATCATAGAAAGAGTTATAGGGAAGCCCTTTAACTGAAATCAGGCCTCCATCCATTCCGGAAAGTGGCTGCATCTCGACTTGTGATTCAGAGGTGGAAAATTTTATTATATTGTTTTCTTTAGTTACAGATAGAGATGTTTTTTCAATTGATTGTGCTTGCTTAGAAAAGCCGCTAAATGCCAATGGAAGTATTGAATCAAATGCGTTAGATTTTTTTTCATCAAGTTTGTTGTCAACGTAAATTCTAGACCATTTCCCCATCTCAAAGGTCACCACAAACCGTGTTCCAACTAAATCTATATTATCAATATGACCTTTATATATTTCTATAAGTCGACTGCCATTACAGCGATTTTTTGTTGCACGACCAAAATTACATGGGCAGGGAATTTCACAGCTACAGCATTCTGCTATATTAGCTTCAAAAGTCCATATTGGATTCGCTTTAACTTGTGAGATGAAAGGTGAAACCACAGCACTTGTTACAATTGCTTTGTTAAATTCACGTCTTTTCATATTCTTTCTCGAGCCTTATTAGTTGGCATTAATGTTTAATTTTTCAGAGACGTATTTTTTAACATCTAAGTTCTCATCTTCCATCTTAGCGTAAAAACCTTGTTTAAATGCTTTTGATTGCATTCCTCTTTGAACTCTTTCACATATTTCCCAGTCCTGAAGGTTAGTTATATCCCACAATTCCTTTGCGTCACTTGGGTCAAATTGTTTGTCGTTGATGGCATCAGGATGAAATAATATCCTGAAATCAATGTTAGTTTGATTTGCATCAACTGGATTTATAATAAATATTGCAACATGATCCATTGCCAGACTGATAAGCAGATTCGGATACAATGCTTGACCAAAGTGTCGTTCTCTCTCATTTTTATTGAGACCAGGAAAAGGCTGCCTGTTTGTTGAGCCGGATAATGTAAATGTGTTCGCGCCCTCTTTGTGTGAAACACCATTTTCCCAATCTAGGTCAGAGCCACCTTTGTTACGAAAAGCTGGAACAATTTTGCACAATTCGGGGTGAACGCTTGCACAGTGATAACATTCATTATAATTTTCTAGTATTACTTTCCAATTAGATTGCACCTTATATTCAATATTTACTTTAGATCTTAATTCTTTGAGTGGGTATCTTTGTAATTGGTTCGGAATATCATTGAGATACTCTTTTAGTGGAATTTCATTTTCACTTAAACTGATTAGCACAAATCCACTCCATTTTTGTAGATTAATGCCGGACAAATGATACTTAGTGTCATTTTTATTTAAATTTAAATGAGGTGCATTTTTAAGTTTACCATTGAGATCGTACGTCCAAGAATGATAAGGACATCTGATATTATTTTTTATTTTTCCGAATAATTCACCTTTCGATGAATCAAAGAGTTCGCAGCCGCGATGCTTGCAAAAATTATAGAATCCCCTTAATTCACCGTCACTACCTCTTATTATAATAACGTACTGTCCCATTATATTTATAAGTTTGTAGTCACCGTTCTCTTCAAACTCCTCATCCCTGCCAATACACATCCAATCATTATGAAAAATATTTAATACTTCATTATCAAACCATTTTTTTTTAGTGTAGTAATCTTTATGGAGTGTTTTTTGCATACTTTTAGTGAGTTTTCTTGTTGTTAATAAAATCTAATATGTCATGTGCAATTGAGTCATCATGAGTATTAAAATGATACATCATTGAATAATGATTGTGCCCGGGTATTTGTTTGTGATTTGGGCATTTTTCCTGTCTTTCACACAATTTCGAAATCAATTCAATCGCTTCCATTTGAGTGCTTGTTTTGTCAAATTCAGCATCTATTATGAACAACGGTATAGATCTTCCATCTATAAAATTTATTGGCGTATTATTTTTATCAAAACCATAATAGTTTTCTTTTGATGTGTTACTGACATTCGAGTAAATGCCTGACAAAAGAATCGAACCCTTTATTCCATCGTTACCGTTATCAACTTGTAATTTCTCATTAAAAGAGTATGTCGCGACATGTGCTGCACCTGCCGAATGACCCATGAGGAAGATATTATTTTGGTCTATATTTAATGATTTGGCATTTGCTCTAACCCATTTAATTATTTTGGCTACATCTTGAGATCCGCTTGGCCATTTGTAATCAGGAGCTAGTCGATAATTGGCATTTATTCCTGTTATGCCGTTTCTAGTAAAGTAGTTCAGAACATTATCAAATATGACATGATCGCTCTTATCGCCTCTTACGAATGCCCCGCCATGAATAAAGATAATTACAGGTGACATTACACTCTTTGATTGATTGTAATGAATATCTAATTTTTGAAGTGGGTGATTGGCATAAGAGACATCTCTATCAATATCTCCAATTGGATAATTGGCTTGGATTAAGTAGTTTTTATATATCGCACGAAGTTTACCAATATCATTACCTGAAAAATTACTTTTAAATTCATCAATAACTTGTTTCGATATAGGGGTTTTTTCTGTTGTTGCTAACAAATAACTGGATGGTAATAGGAGGATTATTACTAACAGTGCTTTAAAGGTGTATTTCATCATGCTTAAGTTTAGAGGTAGTTAAATATTTGATCAACCGCTCTACTCCCTTCAGCGGCAGCAGGGCCCCAATGTTGATAGCCACGTAACTCTGAATGTCCAAATGAGATTCTCCCAAACGGTGTTGATTTGATAATATCTGCGTATCCAGGGCTCCCGTCTTTATTATAGAAAAACCCAGGAGTTGGCGTAACGTATGCGTGACCCCATCTATTGAGAATTATCCCGGCAATATCAGTTTTTGGGTTAAAGCCGCCAGAACTAAACATTCTAACCATTTGTTCACGTATTTCTCTTTCGTATTGTATGTATGACTTACCTAGCATTTCATATTGCCCGAGTCTTGATTGTTGTTGGGCATTAAAGCCTTGATTGGCTTTTTCGAATGAGACATAAAAGGTCAATGTAATGGGTTTATTTGGATCAAGATCAGGTTTATATTCTCCGACATGCATTGGTTTTCTAATGTTTGTGTGGAAACCAAATCCACCAGTCCATTGGCATGCAGTAATACCAAGTCGATGCAAAAAACGCCAATTTGTTAATGCAACATTAGCTACTAACATTGGTGCATGGTTGAATTTATTGTATGCATCAAGATGATTTTTTGGTAAGTCAGAAATGATGTGTTTATTAATCCATCCACCTGAAGCCATCACAACTGCTTTAGCGTTTACTTTATGCAGCTTGTTATCTCTATAGTAAGTTATGTTTACATCGCCTGAATCACCGCTTGTTTTAGTGTGAGCAACATTAATTACATTGCTGTTAAGCCTGATTCTCACTGAATTATCCTCATTATCAAGATTATTGAAATTAATGGGATTGTTCATGATATCTTCAAATTTACTGCCACCAGTTATGGCATTAGGAATCAGCCATTTTATAAAATGCCGGGCAAAGCCATCGTTTCCACCTGGAAAACTATGACGATTTAAGGGGTTGACTGGAGCATTTGGTGACAGGCCATACATACCAAGCAGCATAGCTATATAAGCCGACATGGCATCGCAACCCATGCCTCCTGAGCTTGCTAATACTGGGTCAGCGAACTTTGTGACCTCTTCATCAAGACCCATAACTTTCTCAATATAATCTTTATATGTCATGTTATCCAGCCAAGCGTTAGTTTTTTCATCGTCGTTTGGCATATCTTTTGCATATTTCCAGTTAAGTAGATCTTTTCTAACCTTCTCTGATACTGGATATCGTTTTAATTTATCTTTCCAGATATTTTTTATCCATTGCGGTTCAACATTGTGTGATTGTTTATCTACAAAATGTCCTTTTGAGATTAATTCTTCACCCCACATTTGCACATCATAGCTCTCTTGTGCAAACACAAGATTTTGATCATTGTCTTTCATTGTTGCGTATGAGAATTTTTCAGGAATATTCAATATGTCGATATATTTCAAATCTTCCTTGATATCATAGCTTTTTGTTTTGTAGTAAAAGCTATTCGATCCTTGTGGTGCAGTAACAATATGACCATTAACATTAAATTCATTGCGCTTTGCTTCACCGCCGAATATGGGGTGATTTTCTAAAATAAGGCATTTTTTATTGGAATCTAACTCCATTAATCGTTGCGCTGCACCTAAACCTGCCATTCCTCCGCCAACAATCACCAGATCATATTTTTCTGAAACATCAATATCATCAGCATTATTCTTACTTAGGAGGCCGTCTCTTACAGCGTGTGCAGATTTTAAAATTTCCGGCGTATTTCCATGCGAATATTTTGAGTCACCTACTCCGCCATAACCGTACCAATTATCCGCCACTTGATTTGGTAGGTTTAATTTATTGTTTTCATTTGCAAAGATTGATGATGGTGAAGACATACTATAAAGTGCGCTGCCAGCACCTAATAATGTTGAATTCAAAAAGTCTCGCCGATCGATTTTTTGATTCAAACCTAATTTTTGATCGCGGTTTTTGTTGTAATTATTCTTTTTCATATTCTCATTTTATTTTGGAGATTGTTTGGTGTTACCTGGCCATAGTATTTTACTTTCTTGTACATCCAGATTTCCTGTGGATTGATCTATTTCAGCAATTGACACAAACACAACTTCGCCGTTATCTTTGATGCCTTGATTATTCATTATTTGCATAGGCATATTTAACCTATCATTTGAACTAGATTCAAATGATATTCTGCCTGTTGCTCCGTCGAAATCCACTTTTCTGAGGAATTTTAAAGTATTTTCTCTATTTACCTTTAGTTTATTGAGTTTGGTTAATTTAATTGCATGGGCTATAACGAAGATATGATCATAACTGAGTGCGCTGTATATGAAGTTACTTGAATTTAAATCGACTTTCTCATTTGCCGATTTCTCAAAAGATTTGCTGTAGCGTCTTAGATGCAAAGAATCGCTCAATTTAGCTATTGGCGCAAAATAACCAAAAGCTCCTGATGTCACTTCGATTGATTCGTTATTTAGAATCATTTCAGATGCATAAAAAGAATAACCCACTTTATTTAAGCCTAATTTATTAATTGATCTGAATATATTGACTGTATCAGGTGTGGGAGTCGTTATTACTATGTGTTTAATATTTTCTTCTTTTATTTCCTTTATATAGCTATCAAGCACTGATTGTTTTTCATCTCTCGGGAAAGAGTAGACTCTTGATATATTAATGTTATGTTTAAATACGGCTTCTTTGATTACGTTGTATGCACCTTCGCCCCAAGCGTCTGTTGTGTGAAAATAGGCAATCTCTTTTACATTAAAATGAGCCGCCAAATCAATGAGATATTTTTCGTAAGATTCGCTAGGAGCTACTACCCTAACAAACCATGGAAATTCTTCAGGTGAAGATAATAAAGCTGCATTTGCACCATAAGATATCACTGGTATTTTATTGACTGCTCCTAATTCAGCCATTATTACAGCTGGATCGCTGCATTCTGCACCAGTTAATGCAATGATCTTCTTTTTCATCAATGTCGATGCCATGAGATTAGTATTTTCCGTCCAGCAATGGTAATCAATTATATTTTCTGGGGGCATGCTAATTTTATCGCCGTCTAACATATTGCTTTCATTTATTTCTTCAATGGCAATTTGTGCGCCTAATCGAGAGTATTTGCCCCACTCAGCATATCTTCCATCACGATAATGTTGAGTGTACATTCCACCTAATTCGAAAGTTTCTGAATGAACGAAACCAATTGTAAAAATTAATATTATAAAAAAATAAAATTTAGCGTTGCTTCTCATTAAAGTTAGTCATATCCGGGTAACAAAATTTTTGACTCATCAACCTTAAGTTGACCTTTGTTTGATATTGTTGCGATTGACTCAAATTTGACTGTATTTGATAGTTCGTCAAAACCATGACTGTTTACTATCTGTAAAGGCATGTTAATACGATCATTTGATTTATTGGAAAAATAAACTCTTCCTGTAACTCCTTCAAAATCAACATTCCTTAGATACTGCATAAGGCTCTTTGGATTCATTTTTATTTTCTCGTCGTTCATGTTTTTAATAGCATGAGCTACTGCATATATATGGTCGTAACTTAAGGCACCATAAAAGAAAGCCTTTGAATTAACATCAACATCTTTGTCTAGAACAATTTCAAGTAGCTTCTTAAATTGTTCTAGCTTTTTTGTTTTTATAAGAAGCGTCATTGGCGCGAAGTATCCTTTACTCCCTTCTACAACATCAGGCGCTTCATCGGCAGAGATCATTTCAGTCGCATAAATAGTGTTCCCCTTTTTATTTAGATTAAATTTATTGATTGCTCTAAATACTCTTGCTGTATCAGGCGTGGGTCCAGTTATGACTATATGTTTTATATTTGCATCAGATACTTCTCGCGCAAAATTATCTATAACTGATTGACTGGTATCTCGTTCAAATCCAAATTCTTTTATTATTTTTATTTTCTTTTTGTTTGTAGAGTTATGCACCACTTCTTTTGCCCCGAGCCCCCAAGCATCAGTCGTGTAAAAGTATGCAATTTCACGCACTTTGAAATAATCTGCCAAATCTATCAGGTAACGATCATATTCTTCGCTCGGTGTAACCACCCTTATGAACCAAGGAAATTTTTCAGTCGAAGACAGAGACGATGCATTCGCACCATTAGAAATTACAGGGATTTGATATTTGGATGCAACGGTTGCAATTTCTACAGCCGGACTGCTGCAATCTGCTCCTGTCAATACAAGAATATCTTTTTTGAACAAAGTTTCAGCCATTGAAGCAGCATTACTTGGCCAGCAATGATAATCAATTATATTTTCCGAAAGCATTTGAAGAATATTATCTTCACCCAGAAAATCATCTTTATTGATTTTAGCGATCGCCATAATTGCCGATGCTCTAGCATAATCCCCCCAATCAGCATACCTTCCATCATGATAATGATAGGTGTACATGCCACCAAGGTTATAGACATCAGCATAGCTTGATGTCATATAACAGAATAAAAAAATAGCGGCTATTAGAAATTTTTTTGTTGTTACAATCATAGTTAATTCAAATCAAACAATAAAAAAAGCCCGCTTAAGCGGGCTTTTATTTGATGCTATTTATATAGTGATCAAGGTTTCAATCTGTTTACAACACCCATCACAACCATAGTAACTGCAGCTGCAGTATATACTGCACCCATAGCACCGAGTATGTCTCCAATCATTGGACCAATAGTTGGTATAGCGTCAGCACCACCGGCAACTCCGCC
>Ga0208766_1001964_pt1 | contig 10797 bp, 9 predicted proteins | sample ETN01SmetaG_3_FD_185792 | JGI IMG/M metagenome (GOLD analysis project Ga0208766, IMG submission 185792) | Marine microbial and viral communities from oxygen minimum zone, Eastern Pacific Ocean - ETNP2014F12-01SV263 (SPAdes) (version 2) | ecosystem: Environmental > Aquatic > Marine > Oceanic ...
AATCGAAACAACAACAGATGATATCGAAGGAGATGCTGTAAGGACAACAAATAACAGACCAACTGAACAATCTATTTTAGAAAATTTAAACACATTTAGAGGGGAAATTATTCAAACACCTCCAAACTATTCAGCAATTAAAATTAATGGCAAAAGAGCATATAAAATTTCCAGATTAGGCAGTATACCAAACTTGAAAGCACGTAAGGTTAAAATTATTGAATTTAAACTTATGCAAATTATAAATAAAGATGAGGCAGAATTTTTTGTAAGATGTGAAAAAGGAACTTATATTAGGTCTTTAACTAGAGATTTAGGAAGAAAGTTAGGTGTTTTAGGGCATGTTTCAAGCTTAAACAGGGAATCAGTTGGAATATTTTTTAAGAAACAATCGATTTCTCTTGATAAAATCAAAAAAATAACGCACAATTCCGCGAAAAATGGTTTAATATTACCAATATTATACCCAATTGATGATTGTGATACTGTTGAAGTTAATTTAGAAACTGCAAAAAATTTACTTAAAGGAAAAAAAATACCCGTTGAAAAAGTTAGAAAAATGAAGGTTTTCGATAAAATTAAAAATGGTATTTTATTTTTAACAACTGTCAAAAAAATCCCTATAGCCATTTGTGTTATTGAGGATTGTTTATTAAAACCTAAAAGGGTATTTAATACAAAAGATTTGGAGATGTTTGATGTCTATAACAAAAAGTAAAAAAGAAGAATTGATTAAAAGTTTTGGTAAAGATGAAAAGGATAGTGGTTCACCAAAGGTACAGGCAGCCATATTAACTGAAAGAATTAAAAATTTAACAGAGCACCTTAAAGAACACGGGAAAGATTTTTCTACTAGAAGAGGGTTGCTTACTATGGTTGGGAAAAGAAGAAGGGTTTTAGATTATATTAAAGATAAGAATGAAAATGAATATTCTCAAATTATCGAAAATTTAGGTTTGCGACGTTAAACCTTTTATTTTTTCAAAAGAACAACACCAATTAAATCTATTAGTAAAGATTTCAAAATTTATTTGATATGAAGGGAAAATGAATATGTTCCAAATATTTCGGAAGGAAATTGACTGGGAAGGCAAGAAGTTAGTTTTAGAGACCGGTAAAGTTGCTAGGCAAGCAGATGGAGCGGTAATGGCTTCATTGGGAGAAACCACTGTTTTATGCACAGCAGTAGTAGTAAAATCAGCTAAGCCTGGTCAAGACTTTTTCCCGCTTACAGTTAACTATCAAGAAAAAGCTTATGCGGCTGGAAAAATACCAGGTGGATTTTTTAAGAGAGAAGGTCGACCAAGTGAAAAAGAAACTTTGGTTAGTAGGCTAATAGATAGACCAATTAGACCTTTGTTTGTTAAGGGATTTATGAATGAAGTGCAGGTCATTTGCACCGTGCTTTCTCATGACATGGAAAATGACCCAGACATAGTTTCAATGATTGGTGCTTCAGCAGCTCTGACAATTTCAGGAGCACCATTTATGGGGCCAATAGGTGCTGTAAGAATTGGAATGAAAGATGATGAGTTTATTATTAACCCTACTTTAGATCAAATTAAAGAATCTAAATTAGATTTGGTTGTTGCTGGAACTTCTGATGGGGTTTTAATGGTTGAATCTGAAGCAAAAGAACTTTCCGAAAAAAAGATGTTAGAGGCAGTGAGTTTTGGCCATGAAAAAATGAATCCAGTGATTAATGCAATTATCAATCTAGCTGAAGCATGCGCTAAAGAACCAATAGCTGTTCCTGATGTCCCTGATAGCAAGAAAATAATTGCTAAAACATTGAATCCACTAACAAAGAAGATTACAGCTGCTTATAAGGAAAAAGATAAATCCAAAAGACATGAAGCTTTAGGTGAAATTAAAAATGAAGGTATCGAGTTGTGTGGTGAAGATCATGAGGAAAACCAAATATTATCTGTTTTTAAGGAGATGGAGTCAGATATTGTTCGAAGTTCAATCTTAAAAACTGGGAAAAGAATAGATGGTAGAGATACTAAAACTGTTCGTTCTATTGTATCAGAAGTGGGAGTTCTGCCTCGAACACATGGTTCAGCTCTTTTTACTAGAGGGGAAACTCAAGCACTCGTGGTAACTACATTAGGCACAGGAAGTGATGAACAAAGAATTGACTTGTTGGAAGGTGATAGTAAATCAAGTTTTATGTTACATTATAATTTTCCACCTTTTTCAGTTGGCGAAGCAGGGCGAACAGGAACTCCTGGTAGAAGAGAGATTGGTCATGGAAAACTTGCTTGGAGGTCATTAAACCCAGTTTTACCAAGCAATGATGAATTTCCATATACTATCAGGGTAGTATCGGAAATAACAGAATCAAATGGCTCATCATCTATGGCAACAGTTTGTGGAGCTTCTCTTGCGATGATGGATGCAGGTGTTACTCTTCCTAAACCTGTTGCTGGAATCGCAATGGGTTTAATTAAGGAAGGAAAAGATTTTTCTGTTCTTTCAGATATATTAGGTGATGAAGATCATCTGGGTGACATGGATTTCAAAGTAGCTGGAACAGAAACAGGCATTACCAGCCTTCAAATGGATATAAAAATTACATCTATTACTAAAGAAATAATGAAAATAGCTCTTGATCAAGCTAAAGAAGGAAGGATACATATCTTAAAAGAGATGTCAAAAGCAATAAGTAGTTCACGTGAAAGTTTAGCAGAGACAGCTCCAAAAATTTTCACCATGAAAGTTGCTGTTGACAAGATAAGAGATGTTATAGGTTCTGGTGGCAAAGTTATTAGAGAAATTTGTGAAGTTTCAGGGGCAAAGGTTGATATTGATGATGATGGGTCAATTACTATCTCTGCTTCAGATAGTAATTCGATAGAAACGGCTAAGAAAAAAATTCATGACATTGTTGCTGAACCAGAGCTGGGCGTTATTTATAATGGAAAAGTTGTTAAAACTGTTGATTTTGGAGCATTTGTTAATTTCTTGGGTGCTAAAGATGGACTCGTTCATATTTCTGAACTTCAAAATGAAAGAACAGAAAAAACCACTGACATTTGTAAAGAGGGTGATGAGGTTAAAGTCAAAGTAATAGGATTTGACGACAGGGGGAAGGTAAAACTTTCGATGAAAAGAGTTGATCAAAAAACAGGAAAAGACATAGAAAACAACTAATTTTTTTCTTTTGGAACTGCGACAATATTGTATCCCCCATCTACATAATGATTTTCACCTGTCACACCAGATGAAAGGTCTGAAATTAAATAAATGGCCGCTTTCCCAACCTCTGACAAACTGGGGTTTCTCTTTAGGGGAGAATTGTTTTCAGAGTGTCTAAAGACATGTCTTGCACCTGATATAGCAGCTCCAGCTAAAGTTCTCATTGGCCCAGCTGAGAGGCTATTTATTCTAATGTTTTTGCTACCTAGATCAACCGATAAATACTTTACAGAAGCTTCTAAGGCAGCCTTAGCCACACCCATAACATTATAATTTGGAGTAGTGCGTTCACCCCCTATATAGGTTAATGTTATAATTGATCCTCCATTGTTTGACATTATATTTAATGCCTCCTTGCATATTTCAGTTAATGAAAAAGTTGAAATAAGCATTGTTTTTCTAAAATTCTCTTTAGTTGTCTCAGTATAATTTCCTTTTAATTCATCTTTGTCTGAAAATGCCATTGCGTGGACTATAAAATCAAGTTCACCTAAAGCGACCTTTACTTCTTTAAATGTCCGTTTGATTTCATTTTGATTTTCAACATCGCATTTCAAAATAGTTTTGCTTTTTATAGATGTAGCTAATTTAATTATTCTATCTTTGAAGATCTCATTTTGATAAGTAAATGCTAATATTGCACCATTGGAAGAGGCTTCTTTGGCAATTCCCCACGCAATAGATCTTTCGTTGGCAACTCCCATGATTAATCCTTTTTTTCCTTCAAGTATTTTCATGTTCAATTAAAATACTTTCCTAAAGCTAGGCAAGCATTGGTTCCACCAAAGCCAAAAGAATTTGATAAGCTGACATCATGTTCAAAATTGTTAATAACTACGGAAGGAATTTTTATGCCCTTAACATTCTCATCAGGGTTTTCAAAATTAGAGTTTGCTGAAATAAAGTTTTTATTCATCATGATTAGCGTGTAGATTGTTTCTTGAACACCCGTTGCACCTTGAGAATGCCCAGTCAAAGATTTCGTAGATGTTAAAATAGGAATTTTATCACTATCTTTAAAAACGTTGTTGATTGCATTTAATTCAGCAATATCTCCTACTGGTGTGCTTGTTCCGTGACCATTAATATAATTAATGTTGCGGTTAATTCCATTTCCATCAAATCCCATTATTGCCAATTGCATACATCTTTCAGCCCCTTCACCAGATGGAGCCACCATATCAAATCCATCAGAATTAGCTCCATAACCTAATAATTCACCATATATTTTCGCACCTCTTGCTTTTGCGTGTTCAAGTTCTTCTAATACTATAACACCACCTCCCCCAGAGATAATAAACCCGTCTCTTTCATTATCGTAAGGTCTAGAGGCAATCTGAGGGCTTTTATTGTATTTACTTGACAATGCAGCCATGGCATCAAATAAAACTGAAAGTGACCAATGTATCTCTTCGCCTCCTCCTGCAAAAACAATATCTTGAGAACCACTTCTAATTGCGTCTGATCCTACCGTTATACAATGAGCTGAAGTTGAGCATGCGGAAGTAATAGAAAAATTTAAGCCTTTTATTTTAAATGAATTAGCTAAGTTTGCTGATACAGTGGAAGACATGCATTTTGGAACCATATAAGGGCCAACACGTTTGGGACTTTTTTCCCTTGCAATGTCGAATGAATTCATCATGCTGGAAGTAGAAGGACCACCACTTCCTACAACTAGACCTGACCTCACGTTAGAGACTTCTTTGTGTTCAAGCCCACTGTCTTTTATGGCTTGCTCCATAGAAAGATATGCATAAGCTGCTCCATCACCCATGAACCTAAGTAAACGCCTGTCTATTTTCTCGTCTAAATTTATATTAATATTTCCTTTAACGTGACTTCGAAAGCCCATTTCTTTGTAGTCTTCAGCAAAGATTATTCCTGATTTTCCTTGAAATAGGGATTTTTCAACATCTTTTAGATTGTTTCCAATTGAGCTAACAATTCCCATTCCAGTAATAACTACGCGCTTCATTTTAGTTTTCCTTAAATAGGCCTACACGGATGTCTTCAGCCTCATAAACTAAATTATCATCACAAATTACTTTTCCATTTGCTATTCCTAATATCAGCTTCCTCATTATAATTCTTTTGATATCTAATCTATACGTCAGTGATTTATTAGTGGGAAGAATTTGTCCAGAAAATTTTACACTTCCAACAGCAAGAGCTCTTCCTGATCCCTTCCCTCCTAACCAACCTAAATGAAAACCTAGAAGTTGCCAGAGGGCATCTAAGCCAAGACAGCCAGGCATTACAGGATCATTTTTAAAATGACAATCAAAAAACCATAAGTTGGGATTTATGTCTAATTCTGCAATAACCTCTCCTTTGTTAAAATCTCCTTGTTGAGAGTTAATTTGACTTATTTTGTCAAACATAAGCATGGGCGGAGAAGGCAAGGGCGGGCCACCTTCAGAAAATAGCCTCCCTTCTCCGCATGCAATTAAATCTTTATAAGAAAAAGATGATTGTTTATTTATTTCCAAATTAATCTCCCCAAAAAGATGCTTTAATGAAACTAACCTAAAAATCGTTAATAATAAAATTTAAAATAAAATATTATGTAAACTTGACAAAATGTTAAAAGATTTTAATTTAAATCAAAATTGGGTGTATTAGATTGCAAACATTTATTAAAAAAAAGATTAAGTCGTCTGGGTTGAGATTAACCTATCAAAGGATAAAAATTGCAGAAGCATTATTCTCCGGACCACCCAAACACTTTACTGCAGAACATATTCATGAAGATATAAAAAAGAAAAAACTCAATATATCTCTTGCAACCATTTACAATACATTAAGGGACTTTACACATAAGAATTTATTAAATGAAATCATTTTAGAATCTGGAAGAAACTGGTATGATACATGTTTAGATGAGCACCATCATTTTTATGACCCAAAAACCAATGAACTTATTGATATTAATAAAAATGATATTAGCATATCCAAATATCCAACTCCTCCAGATGGGTTCAAAATTAAAAAATTTGATGTAATTATTGAAATTGAACAATAGCATTTAATATATTTACGTATACTTGACATTTATAATGCCGGTTTCTATATTAGAATTATTCTAATTATAAAGAACGCAATGTTATAAGGAAAATTAAAATGAATGAGGTAAACAAGTGTCCTTTAACGCATGGGTCAACAACAAGTAATAATAATAGAACAACAAATAAAGAGTGGTGGCCCAATCAGTTAAATTTAAACATTTTACATCAGCATGACAAAAGATCTAACCCAATGAAGGCTGACTTTGATTATAGAGAAGAGTTTAAAAAGCTTGATTACTTTGCTCTTAAAAAAGACCTTACACATTTAATGACAGACTCTCAAGAGTGGTGGCCAGCAGACTATGGTCACTATGGACCCTTTTTTATTAGAATGACTTGGCATGCAGCGGGTACATATAGAAGTGGAGATGGTCGAGGAGGAGGAAATACAGGGGCACAACGCTTTGCACCTCTTAATAGTTGGCCTGATAATGTTAATCTAGATAAGGCACGCCGCTTACTTTGGCCTATAAAACAAAAATATGGTAAAAGAATCAGTTGGTCAGATTTATTGATTTTGACAGGTAACGTAGCAATTGAGTCAATGGGTGGAAAAACATTTGGATTTGGTGGTGGGCGTCCAGACATCTGGTCTCCGGAAGAAGATATATATTGGGGCAAAGAAACAGAGTGGCTTGATAACAACAGGTATTCAGGCGAACGAGATCTAGAAAACCCACTTGCAGCAGTTCAAATGGGATTAATCTATGTTAATCCAGAAGGACCAGATGGCAGTCCTGATCCCTGGGAAAGCGCTAAAGATATCCGTGAAACATTTGCTCGAATGAATATGAATGATGAAGAAACAGTTGCACTTATTGCTGGTGGCCACACTTTTGGAAAAGTACATGGTGCTGGTGATGCAGATTTTGTAGGAGTTGAACCAGAGGGTGCATCAATTGAGGATATGGGTTTAGGTTGGAAAAGTAAATATGGATCTGGTATGGGCCGAGATACAATTTCAAGCGGTCTTGAGGGCTCCTGGACACCAAATCCAACTAAATGGGATAACGGATATTTTGACATGCTTTTTAAATATGAATGGAAACTTGTGAAAAGCCCTGCTGGAGCAAAACAATGGCATGCTGTAAACCCTGACAAGAGAGATCTAGCACCTGAAGTAGATGATAATTCTGCTTTTGTTCCAACAGTTATGTTGACATCAGATTTAGCAATACGTGAAGACCCTATATATCGTAAAATATCTGAGAAATTTCATAAAAATCCAGATGAATTTCAAGATGCATTTGCTCGTGCTTGGTTCAAGCTTTTACACAGAGACATGGGTCCTCTAACTCGCTATTTAGGACCAGAAGTTCCAGAGGAGGAATTGATTTGGCAAGATCCCGTTCCAAATGGAGACTCAAACTATGACATTAATAAATTAAAAACGCTTATTTTAGAATGCAAATTAACGATACAAGAAATGGTTGAGACTGCATGGGCAAGCGCCTCAACATTTAGAGGATCGGATATGCGTGGTGGAGCAAATGGATCCAGAATAAGGCTTTCCCCGCAATTGAATTGGGAAGTAAATAAACCTGCTCAACTAAAAAGTATTTTAAGTGTGTATGAAAAGATTTCCGCTAAAACAGGTGTTTCAATTTCTGATATTATTGTTCTTGCAGGTTGTATTGGAATAGAAAAAGCATCTGGAGAAGAAGTTCCATTTTCACCTGGAAGGGGGGATGCAACTTCAGAAAATACCGATGCTGAATCTTTTGATGTTCTTGAACCTTTATCTGATGGTTTCAGAAATTATCAAAAACAAAACTATACGGTTAGCCCAGAAGAGTTATTGCTTGATAAAGCTCAACTTTTAGGCCTTACCGCACCAGAAATGACAGTATTATTAGCTGGAATGAGGTCTTTAGGAATAAGCCATGAAGGGCATGGCTTATTAAGCAGTAATCATGAAAAACTATCGAATGATTTCCTAATTATCATGCTTGATATGAAGTTGGAGTGGAAAAAGGTGAAAGAAAATTTATATGAAGCATATGACAGATCTACTGGTAAAGTTGTTCACACAGCGACCAGGGTTGATTTGTTATTAGGATCTAATTCACAGTTAAGAGCGATTTCTGAAGTATACGCTTCAGAAGATGCTAATGAAGATTTTATTCAAGACTTCATCTCTGCTTGGATTAAAGTTATGAACCTTGATCGTTTTGATGAAATTAAAAGCTAGACATTAAAGTGTCTAATATGAAAATAGCAATTAGATTTTTTTGTAATTTTGTGATGATTTATTAATTTGGAACTTCATTTTCAAGCAGACCATAGTACCCACCCCGTAGCGCCCAACCCTTGAAAGTTTCATGAGAGAGCCTACACCAAGTGTTATCACACCTTTCAATTTTAAGTAATGCTCCAACTTCTGCTATTGCTATTATATTAGAATCAAGTTTTGGTTTTTTTCTTAGTTCTAGGTTTGAAGCAGTTACTTCAATTATCCTTTTCCTTGATAATTGTGTATGGTGCATCCACCCTGTTGTTCCTTTTGAATCAATAACTTTTCTCCAAACTTCATATTCTGAAACGACCTTTAGGGGCAAACCTTTGACTATATATACCCACTCAATTGGATGGTCGCGACTTGGCCCTTTTCTCATATAAGCCTTATCATGTTTAAGGGATACAAATCTTGGAATTTCTTTACCAGAGCCTCTCACAGATAGTTTAGTGGTAGTTTGCCCAAAAGAAAGAAAAGAAAATGAAATTAAAAATAAAATTACAAAAAGTCTATAGAATGTATTATTATTTTTTATAAGCATAAGATTTTATAACAAATATTTAATTTGTATACTACAGAAGTTATAAACTATTATATATAATTTTATATTTTTTAGGTAATTGAGAATGACACAAGAAACAAAGATTAATTCAGTTTCAAATAAACCCTCTGTTATTTTAACAAGAAAACTCCCTGAAGATATAGAAACTAGGATGAGAGAATTATTTAATACAACTCTAAATGAAAATGACAAACCGTTTTCCAAAGTTCAATTGATGGATGCATTAAATAAAGCTGAGGTTTTGGTTCCAACTGTTACCGATAAGATAGATGAAGAGTTAATCAAAAGTTCTGGTGAAAATCTTAAACTAATTGCCTCATTTGGAACTGGCGTTGATCATATTGATTTAAAAGCTGCGAAGAAAAAAGGAATTTTAGTTACAAATACACCTGGAGTGTTAACAGAAGATACTGCTGATGTAGTGATGTCACTGATTTTAGCTGTACCAAGAAGAATTGTTGAAGGTGATAAAAAAACAAGAGATGGAAACTGGAATGGTTGGTCTCCCACTGGTATGCTAGGACATAGAATAAATGGTAAAAGGTTAGGTGTTGTTGGGATGGGAAGAATAGGTCAAGCGGTTGCAAGAAGGGCAAAGGGTTTTGGTATGTCGATTCATTATCATAATAGAAATAAATTGCATTCAGAAATAGAAGATAGTTTAGAAGCAACATGGTGGCAAAATCTTGACCAGATGATTAGTAGAATGGATATAATTTCTATTAACTGCCCCCATACGGATCAAACTCACCACATGATTGGAGAAAAACAACTAAATCTTTTTCAAAAACATTCATATCTTGTTAACGCAGCAAGAGGAGAGATAGTTGATGAAAAGAAATTAACTGATTTATTGGTTTCTGGTAACATTGCTGGTGCTGGCTTAGATGTTTATGAAAATGAACCAGAGATAGACAAAAGATTAAGAAAATTAAACAATGTGGTTTTGTTGCCTCATATTGGTTCTGCGACAATAGAGGGAAGAGTGGCTATGGGTGAAAAAGTAATAATCAACATCAAAACAGTTGCAGATGGCCACACACCTCCAGACTTAGTTTTAGAATCTATGATCTAAAAAATAATTAGGAGCATATTGGGCAGCTTGGAGAATTTAATGTTTTGATTTCTAAAAATGATACCCCGTCCCAAAGTATTAAAGTCTCAGAAACCTTTTGATGTGTTAGATACCTGATCACATTTAACGCTTGGATACTTGAAATTAATCCTGTAATTGGACCCAAAATACCCGATTCAGAACATCTAGAAATGATATTTTCCTTTGGCTTTACTGGAAAAATACAAGCGTAGCATGGTTTTTTCTGTTTATCAGAATTTTCTATACTTTCATTGCAGCCAGCCAAAAAAAATGCCGTTTGACCTTCCTGCCTTACTGCAGCACCAAAACTCATAGGTATTTTTTGTGCCAAGCACTCTTTGGCAATCAAATGCCTTGTTTCAAAATTATCAGTACAATCCACAACTAGATTCTTTTTATAAAATAAATCGCTAATATTTTCATTGGATAAACGGTCCTTAATACTGATGACTTGAACTTCAGGGTTCAAATTATTCATTGATACTTTCAGTGCTTCTGACTTTGATTTCCCTACATCATCATTGGTAAATGCTATTTGTCTATTCAAATTAGATATTTCAATTATGTCATTATCAACAAGCGTAATTTCACCTATGCCTGCTCCTGCCAAATACAGACCCAAGGGGCAACCTAG
>Ga0208766_1001969_pt1 | contig 10779 bp, 12 predicted proteins | sample ETN01SmetaG_3_FD_185792 | JGI IMG/M metagenome (GOLD analysis project Ga0208766, IMG submission 185792) | Marine microbial and viral communities from oxygen minimum zone, Eastern Pacific Ocean - ETNP2014F12-01SV263 (SPAdes) (version 2) | ecosystem: Environmental > Aquatic > Marine > Oceanic ...
TTTGCTTTATTTAAATGCCGAAGTGGCGGAATTGGTAGACGCAGGGGATTCAAAATCCCCCGCCCTTTGGGTGTGAGAGTTCGAGTCTCTCCTTCGGCACCATTAGAGATCATTATTTGAAATTAAAAGATTACGATTTTTCTCTTCCAGAGGAACTAATTGCTAAAGAGCCTCCAGAAACGAGAGGCACCAGTAGACTTTTAGTTCTAAATAAAGAGTTAGAAGACAAGACTATTCAAGAGTTTGGAGAAACTTTAAACCCTGGAGATCTATTGGTGTTAAATGACACCAAAGTTCTTAAAGCTAGGTTGGATGCAAGAAAAGCTACAGGAGGTTTTGTAGAGATATTGATCGAGAGATTGCTAGTTGATAATTGCGCTTTAGCTCAAACTAAATCAAACAGAAGTATACGCGAAGGTGATTCTGTCCAGATAGAAAACACTTCTTTAGAAATTAAAATTTTAGATAAAGAAGGCTCACTCTATAAAATCCAATTTCCTAAAGACCCTAAAGAAATCCTAGATATACATGGAAAGATCCCTTTACCGCCTTACATAAAAAGAATCGCGAACAAACAAGATGAAAAAAGGTATCAGACTGTATATGCGAATGAAGCTAAAGAAAATTCTGTAGCTGCTCCGACAGCAGGATTGCACTTTAGTAAATCTCAACTAACACAAATAGAAGAAAAGGGAGTAGAAATTGTCTATATCACTCTCGATATTGGACTGGGAACTTTTTCACCCATTAGATCTGAAAATGTTGAAGAACATGTAATGCATCAAGAAAAGGTTTCTGTTGATAAAAAGACAGCAGATAAAATCAATAAAGTTCTTGAGTCTAATTCAAGGGTAATTGCAGTTGGAACGACAGTCTTAAGATGTTTAGAGTCTGTGTACACTAAATTTAACAAAATAAAGCCTTATGAAGGAGAGACAGATTTATTTATATACCCTGGTTATAAGTTTGGAATTGTCGATTCTTTGTTAACGAACTTTCATTTACCTAAATCCAGCTTGTTTATATTAGTTTGTGCTTTTGGAGGGACTCAGAATCTTAAGTTCGCTTACAGGCATGCAGTAGCACAAAATTATATGTTCTTCAGTTACGGCGATGCTATGCTGATCAACAAATTTGATGGGTAGTAATATTTATAAGCTAATAGCAAAAGATGGTCTTGCTAGAAGAGGAGAGGTAACTACTGAACACGGTAAGTTTCAAACACCTGCATTTATGCCTGTGGGAACTTATGGAGCTGTTAAATCTATTAGCCCTAACATTTTAGAAAACCTAGAAGCTGAAATCATTCTTTCTAATACTTATCATCTAATGGAAAGACCAGGGGTAGAAACCATTAAACTGCACGGAGGTTTGCATAAATTTATAGGATGGGAAGGACCCATATTAACTGACTCGGGCGGTTATCAAGTATTTAGTTTATCTAAAAAAAGGAAAATACAAGAAGAGGGTGTCGAATTCTTCTCCCCGCTGAATGGAGATAAAAAGTATCTAACACCAGAATCGTGCATGCAATTGCAACTTGATTACGGTGTTGATATTGCAATGGTATTAGATGAATGCACTCCTTATCCAGTAACAGAAGATATTGCTAAAAAATCAATGCAATTATCACTTAGATGGGCTAAAAGATGTCGTTCGTCATTTAAATCCGAGAGCTCTTCTCTGTTTGGGATAATTCAAGGAGGTGTCTTTAATAATCTTAGAGAAGATTCATTGGCTGAGTTAATAGAAATTGATTTTGAAGGTTATGCAATAGGAGGTCTCTCAGTAGGCGAACCAAAAGAAGAAATGGATAAAGTTGTAGATCACATAACGCCAAAAATGCCTGAGGATAAGCCAAGGTATTTGATGGGGGTAGGTACGCCTTTAGATATAGTCAAAGCTGTTCAACTAGGGGTAGATATGTTTGATTGTGTAATTCCAACAAGACATGCACGCAACGGCTATCTGTACACTTCGAAAGGCATAGTCAAAATAAGAAATAGTGAAAATAAGAATAATCTTGAACCCCTTGACGAAAATTGTTCTTGTTACACGTGCAGTAACTTTTCAAGAAGTTACTTGCACCATTTAGATAAAACAAAAGAGATGCTTGGATCTACGCTTCAGACAATTCATAATCTGCATTATTATTTAAGTCTTATGAGAAATTTGCGACTATCTATTGAAACATGTACATTGCAAACCTTTATCAAAGAATTTGAAGACACTTGGAATAATATTGATAACCCCAATATAGATAGTTAAGAGGAACAAAATGGAACAATCACCTACTTTTTTCGACCCAACTTTATTCTTACTTTTTGGATTTATGATTCTTATCTATTTTTTAATGATAAGACCAGAAAACAAAAGAAGGAAAAGTCACCAAGAGATGCTCGCAAGTCTAGACTTAGGTGAAGAGGTAGTCACAGCAGGGGGCATACTTGGCAAAGTATCGAAAATAAGTGATCAATACATTGAGCTTTCTATTTCTGATAATATGAAGATAAAAGTACAAAAAACATCTATCTCCACTGTTTTACCGAAAGGGACCTTAAACTCAATATAGAAACTGTGAAACGATACGGTCTTTGGAAGTACATCCTTATTCTGCTGGTATTAAGTTTTGGGGTAATTTATTCGTTACCTAATCTATATTCACCAGACCCGGCCGTCCAAGTATCCTACAACAGCAGCTCGCAGTCTGCAGACGTTAACTTACAAAACAGAATACAGTCCGTTTTAGATTCTGATTCTTTACTCTCTAAAATCGAACTTAATGATGATTATGTCTTAATTCGTCTTGAATCTTATGAAGAACAATTAAAAGCAAAAGATTTATTATCTTCTGGCCTTGGTTCAGATGTAATTATTGCCTTAAATCTTGCACAAACTACTCCTGATTGGCTTAGCGATATTGGTGGTGAACCTATGAAGCTAGGTTTGGATTTAAGAGGTGGTGTGCATTTCTTAATGCAAGTAGACACAGAGGCTGCAATAAAAAACAGACAAAATGGAACCTTGCAAGATATAAGAAGGAGGCTTAGAGAAGAGAAGATCAGGTATACAAATGCTTATATAGATGAAGACCTTTCTATAGTTTTGTCTTTTAATGATGAAACTAATACAACAACAGCTGATTCTTTTATAGACGACAACTATCCTCAATTTGCAGGCTCTCCTCAACCAAATTCCAATAATTCAATAAAGTTGGTCCTAGCTGAAGAAGAGGTGGACCAAATAGAATCAGATGCAATCGACCAAAATTTAACTACATTAAGGAATAGAGTAAATGAACTGGGAGTGTCTGAACCAATAGTTCAAAGACAAGGTAAAAAAAGAATAGTGGTTCAATTACCAGGAATACAAGACACTGCAGAAGCTAAGAAAATATTAGGAAAAACGGCAACTTTAGAATTTCATCTGGAGGCCCAATTGGATACTCCTCGTTCTAGAAAAACTTCATACCCCTTTAAAGGCAATAGAGGAGCACCTGCTTTTTTACAAGATGCATTGATTTTAAGTGGAGATCAGGTAGCAACTGCTCAAGCAAGCTTTGATGAAAATGGCTTTCCTCAAGTCAATATCACATTAGATGGAGAAGGCGGTTCTAGAATGCACAGAGCTACCAGAGGGAACATAGGAAAAAGGTTGGGTGTTTTGTTTGTAGAGCAAAAGACAAGAACTGTTTACCAGAGAGGTGCAGATGGCAACCAAGTCCCTACCCAAGAAACTTACGAAGTAAAAGAAATTATTAGTTTAGCTACCATAAGAGCTGCTCTTGGAACTTCATTTAGGATAACCGGCTTGGACAGCCCAAGCGAATCTTCTGAATTAGCTTTATTACTCAGAGCGGGAGCATTAGCTGCACCAATGCGTTTTGTTGAAGAACGAACGGTAGGACCAAGTTTAGGAGCAGATAATATACAAGCAGGTATCTTCTCTATGGAATTAGGGATGGCGTTAGTTCTATTATTTATTCTCTTTTATTACAGAGTTTTTGGAGTCGCGGCAAGTTTGGCATTGTCTTTCAATATAGTGTTGTTGGTAGCCATCATGTCTATACTCTCAGCTACTTTAACTCTACCTGGTATTGCAGGAATAGTTTTGACCGTCGGTATGGCGGTTGATGCCAATGTATTAATTTTTTCAAGAATCAGAGAGGAATTAAAAAGAGGTCGGAAACCTTTAGATGCAATTGATGCTGGTTATAACAAAGCATTTTTAACCATTTGGGATGCCAACGTTACCACTTTAATAGTTGCAGTAATTTTACTTTCTTATGGTTCTGGTCCAATTAAAGGTTTTGCAATTACTCTATCCATAGGAATTATCACCTCTATGTTTACCGCTATTATGGGAACTAGGGCCTTTGTTAATTTAATCTACGGCTCTAAGAAAGATTTAACGAGGTTATCAATATGAGTTTTAATATAGATTTCCTTGCGTGGAGAAAGTTAGCTCTAATAGTATCGTCAATATTCCTAGTAGTATCAATTTCTTCTTTACTTATAAAAGGACTAAATTGGGGATTAGATTTTACTGGAGGCACACTTGTTGAATTAAGTTATCCCAATGGAGCTGAGATAGATTCAATACGTGATACTTTAAGATCAGAAGGCTTTGAGGGTGCGCAAGTTGCTAATTTTGGTTCGAATAAAGAAGTTCTAATTAAATTACCAGGAACAATAAGTGATAGCTTAGGTTCTGAGATTATTTCTTTGCTCAAAAAACAGAATTTAAATGAAGATATTGATTTAAGAAGAATTGAGTACGTTGGACCTCAAATCGGTAGTGAATTAAGAGATGACGGCGGAACCGCTATGTTAATAGCCCTAGCATTTATGATGCTATACATAGCTTTTAGATTTCAATCTAGATTTGCTGGAGCAGCTGTCATAGCCTTGATGCATGATGTAATTATTGTTGTAGGTATTTTCTCTTTATTACAAATAGACTCTGATCTTACTGGTTTGGCTGCCCTGTTAGCGGTTATAGGTTATTCATTAAATGACACTATCGTGGTATCTGACCGAATACGGGAGAATATCCGAGCGATGGATACAGAAGATGTAAATGAAATCATCAATACTTCACTAAACCAAACATTAGGAAGAACGTTGGTTACATCCTTAACAACTTTGTTGGTTCTATTTTCTCTATATTTACTAGGGGGAGAGTTAATAAAGAATTTTGCTCTAGCTTTAATCTTTGGAGTTATAGTAGGAACTTATTCCTCCATTTACATTGCTTCCAATGCATTAATTATGATGGGCCTATCTAAAGACCATTTAAAAGAAGAAGAGCCTGAAAATTCAGATAATAACCTTCCTTAATCTTCCTCAATAGTCACAAAAGGCTTAATGGACTGTAGCATAGGTTTAAAACACTTATTGTTTGAACAGATTATATTATCTCCATCTATGTAATCAGGATTCCCAAAGTAGTCACTCACAAGACCGCCTGCTTCTTGAACCAACAGTCCTCCTGCTGCTATATCCCACATACCTAGACCACTACCCCAGAAGCCGTCTAGTCTTCCCGCTGCCACATTTGCCATATCTAAAGCCGCTGAACCGGTTCTTCTAATGGTCAATCCGTTTGAGTAAAGAGATCGGAAAGTGGACATGTTGTCGTGTCTTATTTTTCCAGTATCGGTATCATGAGATGAGTTACTTAGTAATGATCCCGATAAACCCTTTAACTTACTTACCCTTATTCTTCTATCGTTTAAATACGCTCCTCTTCCTAGGCTTGCAGTAAATTCATCTTGTCTAGCTACGTCAATAACTAAAGCATGAAGAGTTTTGCCTTTTTCGACATAAGCAATTGAAATAGCGTAATAAGGAAAACCATGGATGTAATTGGTAGTGCCATCTAAAGGATCTATTACCCACATAGACTCAATGTCTTTTCCTGAGCCTTCGATTCTTCCCACTTCTTCGGATACGTAGGTATGTTTAGGGTAAATAGACTTTAGCGAATCAATGATAATTGACTCCACTCTTTTATCTAATTGAGTGACGTAATTTGAAGGACCTTTCTCTTTTACTTCTAGTTGGTCTAATCTATAAGCAAAGCTAAGCAATTCTTTGCATCCTGCTCTAGCTGCTTCTAACGCTATGTTAACTTTAGGTTCCATATCTTTTATTAAGTGGCGCATCCTACCATATACACCACCTTACCCTGTTAGAATATATTCATGGTTAGGGAAATATATCTTTAATGAATTATGCAGATTCTATAAAAGTTGTCCTTGTTGGCACGACGCATCCTGGGAATATAGGTGCTGCAGCCAGAGCCATTAAAACGATGGGCCTTAAGCATCTAGATTTAGTAAGTCCTAAGGAGTTTCCTAGTGACGAAGCTATTTATAGGTCTAAAGCAGCAAAAGATATTCTTGAGAAGGCATCAACTTATGAAACACTTCTTGAATCAGTAAAAGAGTGTGAGGTGGTGATAGGGACAAGCGCTAGGAATAGAAAAGTTCCTTGGCCGGTTTTGAATCCTAAAGATGCTTCTAAAGAAATAAACTTAGCAGTTAAGAATAATTCTAAAGTAGCCATTGTATTTGGAAGGGAGGATAGAGGGTTAACCAATGAAGAACTAGGTCTTTGCAATCTTCACGTTCATATACCCACTACAGAAGAATATAGTTCCCTTAATCTAGCTCAAGCAGTTCAAATAATGACTTACGAAATAAGAATGAGCTTTATAGAGATAGAAAATTTAGAGAATAACCAAGAGTGGGACGTTGATCTTGCTTCCGCAGAACAAACTGAAAGGCTGATAGAGCACATGGATGAATTAATGAAAGAATTAGAATTCTATGACACAGAAAACCCTAGAAAACTACTAATGAGAGTAAGAAGATTTTTTAAGCGGTCTGGTATAGATGTGATGGAGGCTAATATATTTAGAGGCTTATTTTCAACCATTCAGAAGAAACTAAAAAAGTGATTCGCTTGAGTGTGTATTAGTAAAGTAATACACTGATAACGGGAGAATTGCTTAATGCAGTGGACAAACGACCAACCTATATACATACAGGTCAGAGATCATGTGGTTTCTTTAATCATAGATGGCGTATTAAAGTCAGGCGATCCTATACCTTCAGTAAGACAAATGGCGGTTGAAGGAGGGGTTAATCCATTAACAGTTTCCAAAGCTTACCAAGAACTAGTCGATTTAAATATTGTCGAAAAAAGAAGAGGGTTAGGTATGTTTATTACTGATTCTGCTAAGAAGGAGTTGGTAAAATTAGAAAGAAATAAATTTATGAAGGGTGATTGGCCAGCTTTATTAAAAAAAGCGGATCAATTAGGTATAGACTTACTGGAGTTGATTAATAAATCTTAAGACAATGGAAAGAGAATTTGCAGTTAAAGCTAAAGGTGTAATCAAGAGTTATGACAACAATCATGCCTTAAATGGAATTGATCTAGAAGTTCGATCGGGTCAAGTCCTGGGTCTTATAGGTCCTAATGGTGCGGGAAAATCTACTTTCCTTCAAGCCGTCTTAGGCTTATTAAACACCGAAGGAGAGCTTGAAGTATTGGGTCTTGATCCTAGAAAAGAAAGACACAAACTCTTACAAAAAGTGTGTTCAATCACGGATGTAGCAGTTTTACCAAAATGGATGACAGTTGAACAAGTGCTGCAGTATGTAGACGGTGTTCACCCTAGATTCAATCTAGAAAAAGCCAAAAGCATTCTTTCTAAAACAGATATTAAAAATAATTCGAAAATAAAAACCCTTTCTAGAGGCTTGGTGGTGCAATTGCATTTGTCCATCGTTATGGCCATAGATGCTGAACTACTAGTTCTTGATGAACCTACCCTTGGTCTAGATTTGGTTTATCGAAAGGAGTTTTACTCTCAGCTGATTGAAGACTATTACGATGGAAACAAAACAATATTGATTAGTACACACCAAGTTGAAGAAATAGAAGGTGTTCTTTCTGATGCAATATTTATGAACCAAGGAAGGATTGTTATGAAAGACTCCATTGATGCCATTAATGAGAGGTTTCTGGAGCTAAGGCCTAATCAAGAGTCTTTAGAGAGAGCAAGGTCACTGAATCCTATGCATATCAGAACAGAACTTGGTAGAGAAGTGTTTTTATTTGAAGGAACTGGAATTGATAAACTGAATGAATTAGGCGAAGTAAGGCCTCCATTCATAGCGGACCTTTTTATGGCCATCATGGATAAAACTAAATCAGAGGGTCAGGGATGAATACTCTAGTCACTCTTATTAGGAGAGAACTACAAGAACACAAAGTGGGCTTTATTTACGCTCCTTTTATCGTTACTTGCGTTCTTTCACTGGTAGTTATCTCGGTTTATTTTGGTTTAACAGATATACAAACAACCGAATTTAACTTCACCACAAAGATTTACGAAAACGAACAGGCTTTAGAATGGATGGCTACAGCAGATATTGAACAAATTACCGCAGTCATGAGGTCAGGTTTAGTTGTTCTTGCATTACCAATTTTGTTAACAGTAGCCTTTGCTATTCTAGCTTTTAATTTAAGCACCTTTGCGGATGAGAGGAAAGATAGAACTTTAATATTTTGGAGATCATTGCCTGTTTCAGATCTAACTACCGTCATGTCCAAAATACTTTTAGTAACTCTAATCATACCTTTAATTGTTTTACCAAATATAATTTTATTACACTTAATATCTTTACTTAGTGCATCAATATACTTTGCTACCAATGACATCGTTCCTTTTGGATGGGTATGGAGTGCCTATTCATTTACCGATTGGTTTAGGATTATTTTTAGTCTTTGGGCTCAATCATTGTGGTCTTTACCTTTGATGGCGTGGCTAATGTTTGCTGGAGCTTTTGCTAAGAGACCCATCATGGGAGCTTTTGTGCCCATAGCAGTAGTCGTTGTTCTTGAAGGCATTGTTTTTAAAACAAATCATATTTTTCATTTTATAGAAGACAGATTGGGATTCTGGACGAGTGGTTTGCCAGAACAACTTGAAGAGGTAAGGGTTGTGGATGTTTCCGATATTTATCTAATGTTTTCAACCCAAGATTTTTGGATAGGCATGGCATTAAGTACTTTGCTAATTGGTGGTATCGTCTATTTTAGATCTAGGAATAACGATTATTCATCTGAATAGAATATTCAATTTGACCAAAGGCTTTAGCCTCCATACAATGCATTTTTTTTGGCCCGTTCGTCTAGTGGTTAGGACATCTGGTTTTCATCCAGGCAACAGGAGTTCGATTCTCCTACGGGCTACCACTTTCTTGGTTGCTTAATTCCTTTTAATCTATTACTTTGAATGAAAATTAGGGGGAGGAGATGAACATAAATCACCTATCGGAAGTTGGAGAAACTTATTTCGAGCATTTATATAGAGCTTTGAAGGTTTCATTCACACTTCTTTTTACGGCCTTGGTATGTTTTGTTCATTCAATATTACCTTTTTTGTTTACAACTTTTGTAAGCAATAAAATTAAACAAATGAATAAAGACTTTAATATTTTATTAAAACAAGACATATGAGTTTTTTTGATGCTGTTGCTTCTGCATTTAGGAGGTATTTTGATTTTTCAGGTAGATCTTCAAGATCCGAGTTCTGGTGGTTTTTTCTATTTTGTATTTTGTTATATATGTTAGCTTTTAGTTTAACAATTAACGAGATAGGGGAACTCAATCCATCCAACCCTGAAGAATTCTTGTCTCAAGCTTTAACCTCTTGGTTTGGTATAGCAGTAATTCTTACTTTAATACCAAGTATTTCTATATCCGTAAGAAGGTTTCATGACATTAACATGTCGGGGTGGTGGTACGTAGCTTTACAGATAGCACCATCAATTTTGGCTCAATTTATATTTATTTTCAGTTTTATTTCTTTTATCGCTTTATTTGCGTATTTATATTTCATGTGCGCAGAAGGCGGAGAAGAGAATCAATATGGAAGTAACCCTCTTAGAGATAAAGAATCTCTTTAATCTAAAGGAGAAAGTATTTCCTCTGCCATTTTCACCCAATAAGTAGCACCTATGGGTAAGATCTCGTCATTAAAGTCATATCCTGGGTTGTGAACCATGCACGAGCCTTCACCGTCACCATTACCTATCCATATATAGCTCCCTGGCTTTTCTTGCAACATATAAGCAAAATCTTCTGATCCCATTCCAGCTGTGGGGGAGAGGTTGACTCTGTCTTCACCAACCACTTTCTGTGCAACTTTCCCTGCTATTTCAGCTTCTTCTTCTGAATTAATGGTTGCAGGATATCGATGTTCGTATTCAAACTCATATGAAGCCCCATACGCTTCACACATACTTTTAGTAATTTGATGCATTTGCTCTTCTAATTGCTTTTGGACTTTTGGAGAAAAGCATCTTGTACATCCTTTAATTTCTATATCGTTAGGAATAACGTTATAAGCATCTCCTGCATGAAATTGAGTAACACTTAAGACCGCTGGCTCTTGAGGATCTATGTATCTACTTATTATAGATTGATAGGCATCGATTATTTTTGTACCTATTATAATTGGATCAATGGTTGTTTGGGGCATGGCGGCATGTCCACCTTTGCCTACAATTTTTACATTAAATACATCAAATGCAGCCATGATTGGGCCCGGTTTTATCGCGAAAGAGGCTACAGGCATTCCAGGAATATTGTGCATTCCATAAACTGATTCCACCGGGTATTTTTCAAACAGACCATCATCTATCATGGCCTTACCTCCACCTTCGTTCTCTTCAGCAGGTTGAAATATAAAATTTACTGT
>Ga0208766_1001974_pt1 | contig 10758 bp, 9 predicted proteins | sample ETN01SmetaG_3_FD_185792 | JGI IMG/M metagenome (GOLD analysis project Ga0208766, IMG submission 185792) | Marine microbial and viral communities from oxygen minimum zone, Eastern Pacific Ocean - ETNP2014F12-01SV263 (SPAdes) (version 2) | ecosystem: Environmental > Aquatic > Marine > Oceanic ...
GGAATGGGGTGAGGATTTATCGATGGAAGCCACAAGAGAAATTGCTCAACAGATGAATGGATTCTATTTCATAACAAAATGGCCATTATCGCTCAAACCTTTCTACATACAACCAGATGATGATCCAAAATATAGCCGAGGTTTTGATTTTATGTTTAATGAAGTTGAAATGACTTCCGGCGGTCAAAGAGTACATGATGTTAATTTGCTTAGAGAAAGATTGAAAGAACAAGGATTAGATCCTGAAGGATTTAATCATTACTTAGATCCGTTTAGATATGGAATGCCCCCACATGCTGGCTGGGGTTTGGGATTAGACCGATTAGCAATGACTTTTGCCGGTGCTAAAAATGTAAGAGAATGTGTTTTGTTTCCTAGAGATAGGACCCGGATGACTCCATAAATGAGTCAAGTGTCAGAAGTACGTAAAACCGTTGGCTGGATTTTAGCTATAATTGGACTCATACAATTTATTATTTTTCTTCGCATTGAACTCTATTTTTTACTATTTCTTCCAATCCTATTACTCACTATTGGTGCTATTTTAATTGGTGTTACACTGAAGAAAGATAAAGAAAGTGGTACAGTACAACCTGAGTTATCGCTCTCGAATGCTGAAACTAAGATTGCTGATGGATCTATATCACATGAAAGTGAAGAATACCGTAGATGGAAAGAAGGAAAATAAGTGGTGGGTCCGCCCGGATTCGAACCGGGGATCTCCGCCATGTCAAGGCGACGTCATAACCAACTAGACCACGGACCCGCGAGATTCTCTATCTAAGGCTGTTTTAAATAACTTCCAATTTATTTCCAAGACCAATTCTTTCAGATATGGTCTCTAATGTCTTCGTATAATCCTCAGGTTTACTCTTTATGAGTTCAGCTATATTGTCAGATAATAAGTCCCCTAATGCCTTTTCTTCTTTAGTGTATTTCCAAGCTCTACTAGATGTAGCCTTCAAACAAACTAAAATAGACCATGAAATTGATTTTGTCATGTTATTATTTGACACTAGATTCTCTAATAATTTGAGAGCCCTACCTTTTTCGTCAACTTTCAATAATCTTACAACATTATCAAGAATTTTGAGAGGTTCACTCAAAGATTTAAATTGTGGATATTCACTAGTAAGACTTTCTTTAACAATTTGATTGTAAAGCTTTCGTAGTATTTCTAATGAATTATCACCCACATAACTTTTAATCTCATTTGGATCTATACGATTAACAAGATTTTTACCCGCAATATCCCATGTAAATTCAGTAAAACTTGAAAGTGACATATTGTCGAGAACTATAGAATTATCATAATCCGAAAGAATATCTTCTACAATAGCTTCATCTATCTTACTATGAGAAATTTTATCCTGGAATTCCTCTTTAGTAAATATATTATCAGTTACGATAAAATACTGTTCTTCACCATTTAGAATGTCTTCTTTCTGGTAATTTATTAAGGAAGTCCATAATTCACTATCTGAAATTAAACCTGTACTATATTTAGAGAATACTTCTTCTGGTTTATCAGAAACTATCTCTGAGAAAATTGTCTTAATATCCAGTGTAAAGTCTAAATTCGGTTCAAAAGCTACTTGATGTTTAAGAAAATGGCTATAACTGTTTTCTTTAGATTTGGACATTTTTTTTGAAGGAATAATTACTTTTTCCCCAAGAGATTCACAACTAATTTCTAATCCAAAAGGTGAGTCATTTCCTGGCCTAACTTTTATGTCATTACACGCTTCAATCCATAATTCTTTAGGATATTTGGGTTTTGTTCCTGTACAAACCATTCCCTTCTGCAAAACATATATGAAATATTTGTATTTCTTAACATAATCTAAATGTGCAAAACGTGACCACAGTCTATTTTCATGATTTTGAATTCCTATCAATTTTTCTTTAGATATACCAGAACCTCGTAAAACATAATTTACCTCACCATGTGGGAATCTAGCAATTGCCATCACTGGAGCTCCAGAATCAATTACTGTGAGAGAGGCTCCATAGGCCTTAGCTAAAGAATCTTTAGGTTTAGAACCAAAAATACTAGACATGAATGAAGGTGGATTATCATATTGTTCTTTAGCAAGCTCTAACTCTTTTAAGACTTTTGAATATAACTCAGCTTCTTTGGTTCCAGAACGTGTCTTTGGTAAAAGTAAGGAGGGATTGTCACGAAGTTTCTTAAGACGAGATACTAATTTCTTCTGTTCTGATTTGGCTGCTGTCTTGGTACCTCTTAATCTTGTTCTGCTCTTTTTCATTCCTTATAACCTCAACTTCGTTCTAACTTTATCGAAAAAATTATCTTTAAATCTCACAATACTCACTGGATTCTTAGACTTCTTTAATTTAATTGAATCTTCAATTTTCACTAATATTTCTTCTTGTCCATCTAAAACCATTACAGCTTCTGAATTACCCGTCAATTTGGCAGTAATATCGTATTTAGAAGGAATAACAAGTGGTCTAGCACCTATACGATATGCAGCCATAGGTACAATAATATGAGATTCCATCGTTGGATACAAAATAGGTGAACCAAGAGACATAGCGTAACTTGTGGAACCTGTTGGAGTAGATATAACCACTCCATCACCTCTAAAACTATCTACTATTGAATTATCGATACTAATCTCAAAACCTTGTATTCTAGCAACTTTGGAAGAATGCAGTACCACTTCATTCAATGCAGTTCCAATATGCAAATTATTCAGATAGGTATCAATTCTTTGCAATTTCTGTAATTCATAATTTCCTTTAATAACTTTTTGAATGTGAGGAAAAAGATCTTCAGATTCTTCGATTTCTGTCAAGAAGCCAACACCACCACAATTTATAGCAAAAACAGGTATGTTTATTTTTGAAAATATATACAATAAGGTTCCATCACCCCCAAGTGAAATCACAATATCACCACTTAGCTCTTCAATGGGAATACCTGTTAATCCTACTATTTTAGCTGAATCCGATTCCAATTCGAAGTCATCAACAAGGCCTATGACTTTCGTAAGAATTTTTTCCATTCTTGGGTGCTTGGGATTTGCTACAATCGAAAATTTCACGTTGCCTCATCGAATAGATATTATTAAGGTAGCCTTGAATGGAGAATCATGAAATTAGGTGCACATGTAAGTGTTGCAGGAGGCCTACACAATGCTGTTAATTGGGCTCTGGAGATAGAAGCTGATACTTTCCAGATGTTTAGTAAGAACCAAAGGCAATGGATTGCAAAGCCTTTGACTGAAGAAGAAATTACAGCCTTTAGAGAGCCTTTGGAAAAAACAAAATTAGGACCTTTAATGATTCACGGATCTTATCTTATCAATATGGGAAGTCCCGATGAGACAAAAGGTAAGAGAGCACAAACAGCTTTTTTAGAAGAATATAACCGTTGCGAAGACTTAGGTGTAGAATATCTCAACTTTCACCCTGGTTCACATACACATCCAAAAAAAGATATGAGAGATAACAAAGTAGTTAGAGAAGAAGCACTCGAAAGAATTGCCACATTAATGAATAAAACAATAGATGAAACAAAAGGATACAAATCTAAACTAGTGATTGAGAATGCTGCAGGCCAAGGAACGAATGTCGGTATTAAATTTGAAGAGATTAGACATATTATCAATCGAATTGATGATAAAAAACGTATCGGAGTTTGTATTGATACACAACATTCTTGGGCATCTGGATATGACTGGCGTAATAATTTTTCAAATGTATGGGATGATTTCGAAGATATAGTTGGAATGAAATATTTGGTAGGACTACATCTCAATGATTCGAAAAGTGATCTTGGTTCAAGAGTAGATAGACATGAAAATTTGGGAGTAGGAAAGATGGGAAAAAGAACCTTCAAAAGTTTTATGACTGAAGATAGACTGAAACATCTACCAGCATATCTTGAAACACCAGGAGGGCCTGAAATGTGGAAACCCGAAATAGCCGTTTTGAGAAAATTAGCTGAAGAATGAATCCTTTTGAACGAATAAAAGCAAAAGTTAGAACCGAATTAATTGATAAAATTCCTAGAAAATGGAAAAAGATTGGAGAGGTATTAATTGTTGATTTTGATTTAGTACCAAACAAAGATAAAAAAATAATTGCCGAGACATATGCAAGTGAACTGAAGGTAAAAACTGTAATTCAAAAGAATAAAGTTAATGGAGAATTAAGAAAACCAAAACACACTGAATTATTGTTTGGAACTGATACAGTTACAAAAATATCCGAATATGGATTAACATACAATATAGACCTTAGCGAGATAATGTGGTCTCCTGGTAATACGGGGTGGAGATCAGCTTTAGCAGGACCTAATAAAGTAAGTGATTTTTATTCTTTTGAAAATCCAAAAATAATTATTGATTATTTTGCAGGAATAGGATATTTTGCACTACAAATGGCTAAAGGATATCCTGAATCTAAAATTATTGCAATAGATAAAAATCCAAAGTCTGTAGAATATCTAAAAATTAATGCTAAAGAGAATAAGATAGAAAATATGGAAATTATTAATGATGACTGTAGAAATGTTCAGACACAGGCTGATGTCATACATTTAGGTTATATTGGTAATACTGCAGATTTCTTAGAACATACACATAACTCTCTGAATAACAATGGAATTGCAATATTCCATGAAGCTTATCATAATAGTTGGCTTGGCTTCAAAAGCAGAAGTGAATGGGGAATTATTCCTGAAAAATTCTCGAAATTAATGGAAGAAAAAGGTTTCAATGTTGAAAAATTTGATAGAGTGAAATTTTATGGACCAAGTAAAAGTCATATTATTGCAAGATTAAAGAAAAATTAATCTTTATCCTTATCAATCTCGCCAAATAAGTTCTCTAACATTTTTGTAGATTCTCCAAAACTAGAAATATCTCCATCCCAATTCTCCAAAGCTTTCATATTTTCTAACTCGAATGCTATCAAAGTATCAGTAATTGCATCCTCAGCTTCTTCGTTGAGTACTCCAGTATAAACAATAGCCAGCTCAGAAAAAGCTCCAGAGGCAAACTTTACATGGAAATTTCCGAATTGAATATCATTTAACGAAGAGGTGGTACTAGCACTCACTGCATCCTCCATGAAATCCTTTACAGCTGTAAACATACCTCCTAAAATATCAACATCCGTTTTTTCCACATTTTTAGCTGAGAAATTTGATATCACGATACCAGATTTAGATAATAAAAATAAATTATGAATTCGACCAACCTTACCAGGATGAATTAATTTATCCTGTAGAACATTAACTAACTTAGTGAACTCTGCACTTTTAGAACCCGACTCCTTAAGTCCCATTTTTTCTGGGGAAAAATTCTCTACTAGCTCTCTAAAATTATCGATATCTACAATACCTGATTTCTTACTCTCCATTATCTCTACATACTGGGAAGCTTTCTCAATAGCTCCTCTAACTGTAGCTGTGGTCATAGGTTTCAAAATATAATCCATAGCTCCAAAGCGAAATGCAGTTATTGAATTTTGTATATCTGTCTCAGAAGTTAACATACATACTGGCAAGTCCGGTCGCTTTTGTTTAACTATTTCTAATAACTCAAGACCAGTCATACCTGGCATATTGATATCACTAAACATCATCATGTATTCCCTTTCTTCTAATTTCTCTAACGCATCAGCTGGTTCTTCAGCTAAAACTAGATTATACTCTGGCCATTTTTTAAACATGAATTCCATAGCCATACGAACGGCATAGTCATCATCAACTGCTAAAATATTTGGAAGTTCGTTATCAGCCATTTTTAGTTATCTCCACACATATATATCATTTTTTCATTTCCTGTTCTAGAAAATCACTTAAGTCCTTAAAAAAAGATCTAATATCCTCTAATTTATCCTCTTTTGCCGCAGCCTCTATCTTGGCACCCAGCTCAGTTACACTATCAAAACCATACATTCCGCCGCTCCCTTTTATGTTATGACCAAATGTCCTAAGTGACTCCATCGTAGCCGTATCCATGCTTTCCTGCATTTTTTCTAACTCCTTAGAAGTGAATTTAATGTACATCTCTTGCATTTCTGCCCATTCTTCATCGTCAAAGCCATCCATTCAATCCCAAAAAATGCAGTATATTAAGATATATGTAATATATTAAATAGATAAATTCCATAGGTTCATATGTTTCAGCACCTTATAAATATCAAGCGATTGATGATTTTTACATTCATTTTCTTGTTTTTACTTAATATTTTTCATACCGCTAAAGCTGATGATGACACAATAGAACAAAATGCAATGAACATTGATTTACTTTGGATGCTTATCTGTGCTGTTCTGGTATTCATGATGCAGGCTGGATTCATGTGTTTAGAATCTGGAATTATAAGAAATAAAAATAATATAAATGTCGCTTTGAAAAATGTTTCAGATTTCGGTATTTCTATTGTTTGTTACTGGATTATTGGATATGGACTAATGTTTGGATCTAGTGCTGGTGGCTTCTTTGGAACTGATACCTTTTTGTTCGATCCATCAAACACAGAAACCAGTGGTTCTGCTATGACCTTTTTTATATTTCAATCTATGTTCTGTGCAACAGCAGCATCCATAATTTCAGGTTCTGTAGCTGAGAGGCTCAGATTCAATAGTTATCTGATTATTACAGCTCTTGTTGGCACGATACTATACCCAGTAGTAGGTCACTGGGCATGGGCAAATTCCGACATGACATATGGAGGAGACGGAACTACTGGTTGGTTAAGTGAGCTGGGATTTCATGACTTTGCGGGTTCGACCATCGTTCATTCAACTGGCGGATGGATTGGGCTGGCAATAGTATTAATCATTGGTCCCAGAACTGGTAGATTTATTGATGGAGAAGTCCGAAAGTTCTCCCCCAGCAATCTGCCACTTTCTGTTCTGGGGGCACTCCTCCTAGGATTTGGCTGGCACGGTTTTAACGGAGGAAGTAATCTAGTTTTAGATGAGGAAGTTCCAAAAATACTTCTTAATACATTCCTAGCCGCTGCTGCAGGAATTGTTGCTTGTCTGTTATTTTGGGGTGTTCAAAATAATACTGCTCCAGCTGGTGATCTCATTAACGGGTTACTGGCTGGATTAGTCGCTGTGACTGCAAGCGCGAATTGGGTAACGCCTGCCGGTTCTGTAGTCATTGGAGCTGGAGGTGGTTTAGTAGCGCTTTATGTTACCAGATTACTAGAAAAACTGGAACTCGATGATCCTGTAGGAGCAATACCTGTGCATTTGGGAGCTGGAATATTCGGCACTTTGATGGTACCATTATTTGCCAGTGAAATATACATTATTGAAAATCCTGACTTAAATAATTACACTGAAAATATAAGAATAAACCAGTTAATAGCACAAATTATAGGTATAGTCGCAGTTGGTTTTTACACATTTACCATTAGTTATGTCCTAATGACAACTGTAAATTCCTATTATCCTTTAAGAGTAGACAAAGAAGCTGAAGATATAGGTCTGAATATTGCAGAACATGATTCAAGTAGTGACCAAATTGATCTTCTCAAAATAATGCAATATCAAAATGACACAGGCGACCTTTCTGTTAGAGGTCCTGAAGATTTATTTACAGAGGCTGGCCAACTTGGATATCATTACAATGTTTTAATGGATAGCCTAGAAAAAACAGATAAAGTGATGAAAAAACAGAGAGATGATTTACAGATAGCTATGGAGAGTGCTCAAACTGCTAATCAGGCTAAATCAGACTTTTTAGCGAAGATGAGTCATGAACTTAGAACTCCATTAAATGCGATAATAGGATATAGTGAGATGTTGAAAGAAGATGCCGAAGATGATGGTTTGGAGGCTTACTCAACGGACCTTGAAAAAATATTTTCATCAGGCAATCACCTTTTAACATTAATAAATGACATTCTCGATCTTTCAAAAATTGAAGCTGGAAAAATGGAATTATTTATAGAAAAATTTGATTACGGAAATCTTCTAAAACAAATTGAAGCAACTGCTAAACCATTGGTAGAAAAAAACGGAAATAAATTTATTATCACAAGTAAAATTAAGGAACTCAATCTGAGAAATGATCAGACGAAAGTTCGTCAAATCCTATTTAATATGCTAAGTAACGCTGCAAAATTTACAGATAAAGGAACCGTCACATTAGATGTGAATCTTGAAAACAAAAATATCAGATTTGATGTAATGGATACTGGAATAGGAATGAGTAAAGAACAGTTAGATAAGGTTTTTGAGGAATTCACTCAAGCTGAAACTTCAACATCAAAGAAATATGGAGGTACTGGACTAGGTCTCCCTATTAGCAAGAAAATGACAGAAATGATGGGTGGTCATATGGAAGTCAAAAGTGAGAAGGGAAAAGGAACAACCTTTTCTATAATAATACCTATTGCCGTTGAGGATAAAGAATAATGGTTAATCTAGAAGAAAAGATAAACAGGTTAACTTGTAAATTCAATGATGAAGAATTAGAAAATGAATATAAAGAAGTAAAATGGGATAAAAATAAGAATTATATATGGAACTTAATGCTATTGGGGCATCTAATTTTCTTGCTAGTTATTCTTGATGATATTAAGCAATTAGGAATTCAACCAATATATATTTCTTTACAAATTATATGTTCACTTTGTGTTTACGTATTAATTTACTACGAAGAATATAGAAAAAAATATTATGAACCTTATTTCACTTTAGTAATACCCATATTGATGATAAATGGGGCCTACCATTATTACATGGATGAAACTGCACTTTTTGGGCCGGGAGCTGCAGTTATACCTCTATTAACTCTTTTATATTTTACGATATATCCTGTTGATTTTTTAAACAGTTTTTTCATAGTTATAACTTCCGTGGTTGCTTTTCTTGTATATCTTTTAGAAATGAAAATCATTGCAGGTGAACAAGTTCCATATCTATTAGTCATACCTTTTGTTTATGGAGTCTTTGTCAAAAGGTCAAACGAATTCAAAAATAGAATTGACTACATGAAAACAGAAGAACTAAAGTTTTTGAGGACACAGGCCCAGAACGCTACCAAAGCAAAATCCGAGTTCCTAGCTAATATGAGCCATGAACTGAGAACTCCACTAAATGCAATACTAGGTTATAGTGAAATGTTAAAGGATGATGCTGAAGATGATGGACTAGATGCATATTCAGAAGACTTAACTAAAATAAATTCTTCAGGTGAACATCTCCTAACACTAGTAAACGACATACTAGATCTTTCCAAAATAGAAGCTGGAAAAATGGAATTACATGTTGAAGAGTTTGAATTCGAAACACATATCAAACAAATAGAAGCTACTGCTAAACCACTGGTTGAAAAGAATGACAATAATTTTGTAATAGATAAGCCAGATAATATTGGAAAACTTACAAACGACCAAACAAAACTTAGACAGATACTATTCAATATGCTTAGTAATGCAGCCAAATTCACGAAAAAAGGTACAGTTACATTAGGGATAACTAAATATGACGAGAAGGTCAGATTTGCTGTAACTGATACTGGAATAGGGATGAATGCGGAGCAACTAGGTAAGGTATTCGAAGAATTTACCCAAGCCGAGTCATCAACATCAAAGGATTACGGAGGAACTGGGCTTGGACTTCCAATAAGTAAGAAAATGACGGAAATGATGGGAGGTATCATGGAAGTTGAAAGTCAAGAAGGAGAGGGGACCACTTTCTCGATAGTAATCCCTATTGTGGTACAAGAATAACTTTACCAAACATAGTTCCTTCTTCTAATATGTGATGACCTCTTGCACCATCAGAAAGAGGAATCTCACAATCAATTACTGGAGTTATTGCTCCAGACTCCAATAATTTTAATAATTCAGCAAAGTCTGAATGCGAACCCATTGTAGAACCAAGAATAGATAATTGCTTTGAAAAAACATGACGTATATCTGTTTCAGCAATTGGGCCTTTGGTATTTCCTACTGTAACTATTCGACCGCCTATACCTGAAAGAAGAATAGATCTTGACCATGTTGGCTTGCCAACATTGTCTACTACAATATCATAACCTTTTCTTCCAATAACTGGAAACAATTCTTTATGCCAATTCTCATTTGCTTTGTAATCAACAACAAATGAAGCTCCTAACTCTTCAGCTTTAGCTTTTTTTTCAGCTCCACCGGCTACAACGTGAACTTCAGCTCCAAAATGTTTAGCTATTTGGATAGATAGTGAATTTACTCCACCACCAGAACCCATAACTAGTACATTATCACCTTTCTGTATTCCTGCCCTGATTACAAGCATTCTATAGGTTGTTAAGCCTGCAAGAAGTGGTGCAGCTGCCTGACTAGCAGTCATACCCTCTGGACGCTTATGAACGTTCTCTGCTGGCACTGATACATATTCAGCACATCCGCCGCTAATATGTTCACCAAGAATACGATACCCCGGACTCATACTATCCATACCTTTCTCTGTCCAACTATCTTCTTTGGTAGATATTCCAGGATCAACTACTACTTTGTCGCCTTCTTTCCAATGTTCATTACCTTCAACAACAGTACCTGAAACATCACTACCTCCAATATGGGGCATTTCTAGATTGAGACCAGGCCAACCCTTACGGATCCATACATCTAGATGATTCAGGGCACATGCTTCAACTTTGATTAAAATATGATTCTCTTTATTTTCTAAATCTGGTAAATCACCATACTGCAATACTTCCCGTTCACCATGTTCTTCAAAGTAGAGTGCCTTCATATTGTTACTACAAACCCGAC
>Ga0208766_1001976_pt1 | contig 10752 bp, 7 predicted proteins | sample ETN01SmetaG_3_FD_185792 | JGI IMG/M metagenome (GOLD analysis project Ga0208766, IMG submission 185792) | Marine microbial and viral communities from oxygen minimum zone, Eastern Pacific Ocean - ETNP2014F12-01SV263 (SPAdes) (version 2) | ecosystem: Environmental > Aquatic > Marine > Oceanic ...
CGTGAACTATCACGCAGTATTCTTTTGGAATTGGATTATGCCCAGGAAGCAGAAAATCTGATCCGTTTCAGCAAACGTTATGAAAGTTCAGAATGGACCGTACCTCACCTGATTCCTGAACTTCTGCGACCTAAAACACTTGCTATGAGTTATGTCGAGGGAACTCCCATCAGACATTTTCTTAAAGATGTACCATCAGCTGCAGATTCAGTACTGAAAACCCTCGTCTCCAGTTTCATGCGGCAAATATTCATCAGCGGTTTGTTTCATGCGGATCCTCATCCTGGCAACTTTTTTATCACACCCCGAGGGCAGATCGCCTTGCTTGATTTTGGAGCAATGGGTGAACTTTCACCTACTTTGACTCTCGCTTACCAGGATGTGCTGACAGCATTGCTCATGCGGCAGCAGGAGGGTTTGATCAACAAAATGACTCGTGCTGGTTTTGTTGTCAAAAAACCGGAACTTCTGCTCGAACTGCTTTTTCCCAAAAGCAGTAAAGGTCAAGATCAGGAGAGAGTTACTAAAAAAGATAAGGGCCCTTTGAACAGCCTGGAACACCGTTTACGCATCATGCGTGAAGGTGGAGTGGAATTACCTGATTCGTTTGTCCTGATGGCCCGTGTACTGATTTCCTTGGGAGGTTTGATGAATCAGCATCATGTCAAACTTAAAGCACAGGAACTGGTTGCCATACTGATGAAACAACAAAATGATTAGACCGATCGATGTTTGCTCGAGACGGAACGGTTGTTATCCTTCTCCAGGTTATATATTTCCGGTTTATGAATGAAGCGTAGAAAATTGAATTCATCCTGTTCAGGAACTTCCATCACTGCCCTAGATTCTGAGTCGGATTGAACGTATTCAACGCTTTCTCTCCATTTATAGTTTGCATCGTTGAACCGATTCTCCTTCAGCCATTCCTCTATTTCTTCTTTGGTGCCTTCCACATAAATTTCCTTCTTGAGCACCACTACCTGTTTCTTTTCAACTATGCATATCTTTGCCATGGGCTTCCTGCCATTGGGGTTGGTCAATTAAGATGTTCATTATTTATCAAGACTCAGGGTGCAGAGCAAGACCGTATCGAAAAAAATCATTTTTTTGCCAAATTCTCTACTTCCGATTTTTATACGAATTTCCATCCAAATCTCAAGTGAAGCTATAACTGATAGCCAAAAGGATCTTTTTGGGGTTGACCCAGGTTCTAGGAATTTGGCCCACTGCGAGCTGAAATAATTCCAATTTGGATGATGAAGCCTTTCCCTTAAGTACCTAGGGACAGGATCGAGCAGAGTTGTTGGTTACTTTAGTGATTATTGTTTTTCTATTTGTACCAATTTTAAGGAAATTGTAAATTTTTATAATGATAGAGGTTAGGTCATGCGTATTACTTCTGTAGAACTAGAAAAGAACAATATTGAAGAGTAAGCATTTAGTTCGGATATTATGAATGAATTATTCAAAATTTCTGCTGTTCAGGCAGTAAATTTGCTCAAATCAGGTGAAATCAGTCCTCTAGATCTGATTGAAGAAGCAATTGCCCGAATAGAAAAAGTGGATGAGAGAATCAATGCCCTACCAATACGATGTTTTGAACGAGCACGACACCAAGCAAAAAAGACTAAATTAAGTTTTAGCAGTCAACAAAACTATCTCTATGGTCTTCCTATTGCTGTGAAAGACTACAATGATGTTGGAGGTGTTCGGACAACCTATGGCTCACCTATCTATGCTGACAATGTACCTGAAAAATCCGATGCCACAGTTTGTCATCTTGAAAATAATGGAGCTATCCCAATCGCTAAATCAAATGTCCCGGAATGGGCAGGCGGACATACTTTCAATCCATTATTTGGCATAACTCGAAACCCCTGGAATCTCAAGTTGAGTGCAGGAGGTTCATCAGGAGGTTCCGCTGCTGCCCTAGCATCGGGAATGGTTTGGCTTGCTACCGGCAATGACCTGGGTGGAAGTCTGAGAACTCCAGCAGCTTTCAATGGTGTGGTAGGCATGCGTCCAGGACCCGGGGTTGTTGCACGGGGAAAAAGGCTGCAGGCCTTTGATAGTCTTTGGGTTGAAGGTCCAATGGGGCGTTGTGTTGAAGATGTGGCACTCATGCTTGACGCCCAGTCCGGATACAACAAAGAAGATCCTTTTTCCTTCTCAGGTTCCGTAAAGACCTATTCAGAAGCCACCAAAGATCCTGGCAAGGCCAAGAAAGTAGCCTTTAGCCGAGACCTTGGAGTCGTGAGGGTTTCAAACCAAATTGCAGAAATTACCGAAAAATCAGTACTGAAGCTTAAGGATATTAGGATTGAAGTAACTGATGAAGTTCCTGATTTCAGCAATGTTCTTGAGGCTTTTCAGACTTTACGTGCCGTTTTACTTGGTACTATGATGGGCCCTCTTCTAGAGGAACATCGGGATCGTATCTCTCCTGAAATTGTAGGAAACATTGAAAAAGGGTTTGCCATAACACCCAAAGCTCTTTTCGAGGCAGAGAGAACTCGTTGGAAACTCTATCATGAAATGATGAGATTCTTTGAAACCCACGATTACCTGATTTGCCCTGCTGCATCTATTCCACCCTTTCCTGTGGAACAGAGATATGTTGAAGAAATCGATGGGTTTCCTTGTAAAACTTATATTGACTGGTTTGCTATCACCTTTGCGGTGACCATGACTTCCTGTCCTGTCATAAGTCTTCCATGCGGACTTACAGAAGAACGTTTACCGGTAGGTATCCAGATTATAGGTCGTCCTCGTTTAGAAAGGGAACTTATCCGGGATACATTGCGGATGGAAAACCTTTTTGGAATGCGGGATCTTCTTCCCATAGATCCAGTTCCTTGATGCCGGGATTTTATCTTTTTTTGTCTACGATTCCAGAACTTGAAACTAAATTTCAGGTATGATTTATGATTCCTCAGGTTCCCAGCCAGCCATACATAGTCCTTCAATAACAATATCTGTAAGAGGAGAACTTCGGAAAAAAAGTTTCCTGAAATCGTCTTTCGTTTTTAAATTAGGACGTGCTTCAAGGTATTTATTGAGCTCAATTTTAGCTTCATCCAATCTACCTGAAAATCCAAGAATTGCTGCTTTAAAACCATAAAGCCGACCCATATTACTTACTAAATTCATTGCTTTATCACATGCCTCCAAAGCTTTATCGAATTTTTTTTGTCCTATGTAGGAGAAACATAATCCTGTATAAAAAAGGTGTAATTCAGGGTCTAATGGACTGAGTTTAATAGCTGTAAGGAATGATTCGTCAGATTTTTCAAAAACACCTAACATATTTTGAGTAAGCCCAAGACGTAAATGGTTTAAAGGATAGCTTGGATTACACCTTACGCATTGTTCAGCATACTCCATCCCCATATCGTATTTTTCTTTGAACGAGTAGAATGCAGAAAGCATATTTAACGCTAATGAATTTTCTGAATCTAATGAAAGAGCCTTTTGAGAATAGGTATAAATTGAATTAATTGTTTTTTCACGATCTTTTGAAATGAACTGAGCTAATTCAAGCAATTCACATAAAGCTAATAAAGCGTAAGTCTCAGAAAACAATGGATCCATTTCGTTAGCTTTACTAAACTGTTGTTTTGCTTTGGTCAAATTTGGATCATTTTTATCCGTTCTTCCTCTGTCATTCAAATAACGTAATCCCTTTAAATATTCTTCCCATGCACTAAGGTTACTTGGTCTATTTCTTTCTAACCTATTCTGCTCATAACCTGAAAGAGAGGGGGCTACTTTAGCAGCAATTGATGCAGATACTTCATCCTGTACCTCAAAAATATCATCGAGACTTCGGTCCCATTTTTCAGACCATAGATGATGATCTGTTTCAGCATCTATAAGCTGTGCTGTGATTCTGACTTTGTTCCCACCTTTTCTGACACTTCCCTCAACGACATAACGGACTCCCAATTCTGAGGAGACTTCTTTGAGATTTGCAGACTTCCCCTTAAAGGTAAAACTTGAGTTCCTTGAAATGACAGGAAAAGTCTTCCAGAGAGAAAGGTTGGTAATAATATCCTCTGTAATACCATCAGCAAAATATTCTTGCTCTGAATCTCCACTCATGTTTGCAAACGGAAGAATAGCAATCGCAGGAGGTTTCTCAGTTGAAGACTTTTTTTCAGGTGTGGATTCTGGGAGTTTTCTTTGAGAGGTACCATCAAGTGTAACATCAACTGCATGCAGAATTGTGTTTTTAACTGTTTGCTCCCCAAGATCATGAAATAAAAAGTTGGTCTTCTTATGAATCATATCGTAAACATTTTTTGACAGACAGACCCCTCCTGGCTGTGCAAGTGCCTCCAGGCGGGCAGCGACATTAACCCCCTCTCCATATAGGTTATCTCCCTCTATGACTACATCCCCCATGTTGATACCTATGCGGAACTCCATCTGTTCTTCTTCTGGGATGGAATTGTTTCTCTCTTTTATTGTGTTTTGAAACTCTGATCCACATATCACTGCTTCGACCGCACTTTGAAACTCCGCAAGGACTGAGTCTCCAGCAGTGTTGAAGATACTCCCATGATGTTCATCAACCAATCCTTCAATAATCTTTCGGCATGCTTTGAGATTCTTGAGAGTCTGATCCTCATTTTCTTCCATCATGGAACTAAAACCCACAACATCTGTAACAAGGATTACTGCTAGTTTTCTTCTAGGGCTGGGATCTTCCATAAAGCACGGTATTTTCTAGTTTGAAACATTCAAGAATACTCATTAAACCAGCTTAAGATAAATTAAATCCGAGGTACCTGATTAATTTAAAGAGGGGGAAACAATACTAGGAAAGATTTTCGAAACCATGAGGCACAAACAGGCGCCAGCACTTAGAATATGCGTGCACCTGTTTGAATGGGCGAATTTAAAACCAAGGCAAAAAATATAACCTGAATCTAAATTTTGAATGTTTTAGATTCAATCATCTTCAGAAATCACTTTAGTTAGTGTCTCTCCACTTAGCTGACTAGTTTGATCTTCATAGGAGTTGTTCTCAAATTTCACCTGCCAAATCTGCCAACCGATCCATATAACAACACCAATGATTGTCATGATTTTCTCTGAGCCAACAAAAGGATATAAAGCATCAATTTTAGATAGATTTTCAGCCCCCCAACTTTCAATTCCAGTACTCATTTTCTACTCCGAATTAAATATTATGAGAAATTAGTTGTTTGCATTTGCCAACTCGGCATTGACTATATCTTGATTGTCTGATTTCCTGGTCTGCTCATCAAAATAGTCCAAACCAGCCAATTCTACCTCTCTGGGTATACGGAGAATACCCATACCCTTTAAAATTAGGGCAACGATATAGGTAGGGATGAATCCTAAAACTAGGAACATCATGATAGCACCTCCAATTTGCCCCCAAGGTGTAATCGATACTGAACCATCTGCCACTGCGGGATACCCCCAAAGCATGAAACCTGCGGCAATCACACCAAAAGAACCTGCATATCCGTGAACTGCAACAGCACCAACAGCATCGTCGATCTTAAATTTACGCTCGACCCAATAGTGTAATCGATACGCAACCCATACCCCGACAATTCCAATAAAGAATGCTTGCAAAGGATGATAAAGGTCATTACCTGCTGAAGCAGCGATGATACCAGCAAGCCCTCCTGAGAAGGTCCAGTAGGCATCTCCCTTGGAGAGCATATATCCAGCCATGAGCCCCCCTGCAAGGGACATCAGAAAATTAAAAGTTATGGTACTTAGGGTTGTGGGAGTTAAATAAATGCTGGTTGCACTAAACAGAGTCCCATCCCCGCTTAAGTCAACAATAGGAGCGTTACATGCAGCATAAAAACCCCAGAAACCAGTATAAATAACAAACAACCCAATTACAGCAAACCATGGATTATGGGGTGGAATGTCACGAGGTGTTCCATCAGGAGCAAATTTTCCTATACGTGGCCCCAACACAGCAAGGATACCAAGAGCTGCTCCTCCACAGATTCCATGAATCACTCCTGAGGCATAGGCATCGTGATAGCCCCACTCAGTAACAAGCCATCCAGAAGGGCTCCATCCCCATGCGGCATCAATCATCCAGGTAATGGAACCAACCAATACTGCAAAAATCAAGAAAGCACCCGTACGAATTCTCTCAATGACAGCCCCTGATACAATTGAAGCCGCAGTCCATGAGAAGAGCAGAAAGGCCGCCCAGAACACCCCCATAATATGATCTTGGAAGTTAGAACCCATTGTTACATCCCATGGCAATGCTCCAGTTCCTGTTGCCATATCTCCTACCGGCCATGCAGGTAATGCAAAATATATCCAGAATCCAAAAAAGAACATCGTAACCGTCACGACTGGTATCAGCATGGCGTTCTTCATTAAGGTGTGCATTTTGTTTTTTGCACGGGATACACTCACCTCATACATGCAGAAACCAACATGAATCAAAAACATCAATGGTACTGTAATCCAGTAATAAAATTCTGTGAAAATTGTTGTCAATGCATCCAGATTGTTCCCCATTTTGTCTCCTTGGAAAGGTTTTTGATGAATTAGTTGTTCATCCATCCCCTGGGCGATGAATACTTGTTGAATGTACCGGTTTTTAAGATTTTTCAAACCCCAGGGAAAGGACTCTTTGGGTATATTTTCCCTAGCAGAAAGCTAAAGAAATGTTTTTTTCATACTCCTCCATATTTATACATCAAGATTTCATGAAATTTTGATATCACCGAACAAATCATAGATAGCGACTTTTGTCAAGTCTTTTTTACAAAGGAAAAGAAGATAAAGTACTCTACACCGGGGTATTTGAGTTGCAGGGCTGGGTGCCCTAGGTTAGTACCACTTGGGGCGCACTAGTCCTCACCCCCTTGTACACAAAATGCAGCAATCGCATCCACTTGGGCACTATCGGCAAGACCATAGTCTTTTCACATGCGGCAAGTAATGGAATGATCATAAACTTGACATAGCACAAATGATTAGAATATACCCTTGTTTAAGGGCAGACGCTCACCGCCCTATTTGCTCAGGACGATAGTGAATCGTGACCCTGGGGTGGAAAGGTACTCCACCTTCATCTTATCTTAGGTATCTTATTCAGGGAAGGGGTGGTGATGTTCCGTACCCCTTCCTTGTGATGATCATCGTTTGTACGTTTGCTCTCAGAAGGTTCCCTTTTCTATCACAACTTTTAGGTTCATTGCGACCGCTGTGGAAGGTTTTTTCATTGCTTCATTGGATCGTTCGACCAGTTTAAAGGTTCTGACGGGATGACTAATTGTGATTTGGTTGCAAAACTTTATTAACCGTCAAGGGATGCCTAATAATGCCTTGCGGAAGGCTGTTTTGGTGTAGTTCGCGTCAAGAGAACGTTTGACGTTGGCTGGTGGTCCATCATGCACCTTTAGGTGGGCAAAGAAAGCAGCGTTGCCGACCTTTATCATGTCCGCTGCATCACCGATGTCGCTTTCGTCAAAAACAGTGCAAATTTGCTTAATGCCTGCGCCTGCAGCCATGACAGCCAAATCGGTGCCGAGCCCTGTATGAGATATTTGATTGCCCGTCTCTCCATAATGGCCATTATCAACGCATATAATGCCAAAGTTCATAGGGTTCATTGCTGCGACCACAGCCAGTGAGCCAACATTCATCATCAACTCCCCATCACCGGTGCAAACCAGCACCCTCTTGTCTGGCTGTGCTAAGGCCAGGCCAAGTCCCATGGGAACAGCGCCACCCATGGCACCTGCCATAGTGTAGAAATTACAGCTATTGGGGCCACAGAGATGGACAATATCCCGCGCTGGCCCCGCTAAACCTGTCACGATCAGGAAATCATGCGGGTTCGGAATGAGCAGCGGAAGAACAACATTCCGGTCGAGTGTAAAGTCAGACATATCTCGACCCTTCCCTAAAATTTCTTTATGCCAAGCATTTTCTGGCTCAGCAGCACACAAACAGATTCTTGACTTTGAAAAGCCATGGTCATAGCGGCAGAAACGGTTGATATCACCTCAGATGAATCTTCAATCTTAAGGCAAACCACTTCGCAGGCCTCCAAGACCGGTTGAATCGACTTACCCATTGGCATTTGCCAAGGGTTGCCTTCGCCAAAATCACCCCTCATCGAAACGATCGACAAGAACGGGAATTTACCGATGCGTGGTAAGCTTAACATATTGATGCAATTCCCAGCACCGGATGACTGCATTAGCAGAACATGCTTTTGCCCACCCAAGTGAGCACCCGCCGCCATCGCAACGCCCTCTTCCTCGGTGGTCAGAGGGATTGAGTGAACATCCGGATCATCAAGGGATAAATTAATCATAACCTTATGACCTGCATCTGGCACATAAGAGAATTGCGTAACCCCTTCGTCCTTCAGCAGCTTGTACATCTCATAAGGCCAGCTTGGGTCTCCGGGTGGTGGTGAAGGAATGTCAAAAGGCATTGATGCCTCTCATATTGAGGATTAAGGTGAATAGGTAATTCTGATCTTAGTGTTCAACCTCAGGTATAAATATTTACTTTTTTCATTATGAAACCGCTATTCGGAATCCATACCCTCGATTTTTCCCGGTTCTACTCAGAACCGCTTACGTAGAAACATCATCACTTGACTAGCAACAATTTTAATTTATCTGAAACATTAATCTAACTTCTCCCGGGGAACCAGAAGGTGTATCCCTATTTACATGGGACTCCAGAGCAAAGGAAGGGCACTCTTGATCTCACCCTCTGAGGATGCTTGTCAATTATAGAGGTGACTAGAATCCGCTCCGGCATAACTACACTTGTAAACCACGGGATTCACTGTGCGCTGTTCTTCTTTTCGTTTCTTACAAAGGCTAGATCATTTTCTGGTGTCAATTCGTAGATTTACTAATAGCTATCTCTATCCACTTATTTAGTATTTGCCACTATCCATATGTTTTTCTGTAAGCCCAGCGGACGGTGGCTTTGAAACATCCGCCGAATTATGAAGTTTTTGGCATAGGGAATCATTTCAAAATCTTCGTGCTTCTCCTCTAATCATCTGGGGGCTATTCATGGGCAATGTTCAGCCTCCAGTCGATTGAGATCCGACGAGGAGGTCGGAAGCCATTCTGCCTGCTTCCTGAGTGTCTCCCGTTCATCTTCTAGGCGGCTTAAATGTTTCCTCCATATCCCTTCTTCCGACGGATTCGCTTTTTATTTTTCCCACCAGTTCTTCCTCCTAAAGGACCCGTTGTTTAATTGGTCCATGCTCCAGCAAAGTTCTATCCTTTTTACATATGTTTGTGGGGTACACGTGGGTCGCAATGCTTCAAGTAACACGAAAACAAGGAGAATGCAGATGAAATTGATATGAAACCATCTGATAGAAGTATCGATGAGCAGAAGGAAAAACAGGATATGTGGTTACTTTATCCCGATGGGGCACTTGAGAATAAAATGAATCTGAAAATATCAATTTTTCAGATGATGCTTTTTTGCCAAAATCTCAACTCTTGATACTTACACCAATTTCCTTCCAAATCTCAAGGGAAGCATTAACTGATGCCCAAAAGGACCTTTTTTTGGTTGGCCCAGGTTCTAAGGATTTGATCCACTGCGAGTCCAATGAACGCCACACATAGACCTAGAGTCAATCCGTTACCAATTCCGTTTTTATCTGATAAGGATTTTAAAATATATTGCCCTAAATCATCTGTACCTATCATCGCACCTATAATGACCATAAACAGAGCAAAAACGACCGTTTGATTGACTCCTAGCATTATGTGAGGAAACGACATTGGAAGTTCAATCTTTATCAACCTTTGAAATCGGTTTACTCCTGACATTGAACCGGCATCATGCAAAGAATCCGGTACACTTCGAAGTCCCTCCACCGTGTAACGTGTTGCTGGGATCGTAGCATAAACTATCACAGCTATGAGAACTGAAGTATCAGTCACTCCAAAAAGCATAATTACTGGTATAAGATAGATAAAAGATGGAAAAGTTTGGAAGGTATCACACATCAACAAAATAAATTTTGTTGTATAATTTTTTTGGGCACACAAGGTACCCAAGATTATACCAATAATGGATGATACTATGACTCCAAAGCTCATTAAATAAGCTGTAATCAGTGCCCTGTCCCACCATTCTGTTAAAGCTATAAACACTAAAAATCCTCCGACAATAATGGCAGATCTAGCCCCTCCAATGATAAATCCAATGCCCGTAGTCAAAACCAAAGTCGCTGCAACAGGCATACTCAGGTATGCTGTTTTCATTGGCATCAGCACTTCAACAATGAGCCATTCATTGAAACCCTTTAGGGTGTAAAAAAAAGTATCCCAAATCCAGTCTACTCCTGCCTGCCAAAAATTTTCAGTCGTGAAGCCTTTATTATGAGGTATGATATAAAGATAGTTAAAGCCTTCTTTAAAAAATAATGAGCCGAAATAGGCTAAAACAATACCTATAAAAAATAAACCTAGGAACATTAACAAAAATTTATGCCGATTCATAATAGATAGATCTGCAAAATAATCAGTTTGTTTATTAGCCCAAGCCAGGGAAAGCCTATCTAATACAACTGCGATTAGAACAATACATATACCCTGTTCTAATGCTTGACCTATCCTGAGACCATTAAGTGCAAGCAATAAATTATGCCCTAGTCCCTTTGCACCTATAAACGAAGCAATTACTGCCATAGCCAAACACTGCATGATGACTTGATTTACACCTATCAATATATCCCTC
>Ga0208766_1001982_pt1 | contig 10745 bp, 8 predicted proteins | sample ETN01SmetaG_3_FD_185792 | JGI IMG/M metagenome (GOLD analysis project Ga0208766, IMG submission 185792) | Marine microbial and viral communities from oxygen minimum zone, Eastern Pacific Ocean - ETNP2014F12-01SV263 (SPAdes) (version 2) | ecosystem: Environmental > Aquatic > Marine > Oceanic ...
CGCAAAGATTTTATGAAAGATTCTCCTGTTATTTTCGAAAAAGACGGACGGGTGGCTCGCATCATTCTGAACCGCCCTGAGGTTCTCAATGCCATTGATGATCGTCTTCCCAAACTCCTCCAGGATGCAGTCGAGAAGGCGAATGCCGATGAATCGGTGCGTGTTATCGTTTTATCCGGAGCCGGGAAGGCCTTCTGTGCCGGATATGACCTGAAAAGCTATGCAGAGGATTCAGGAAACAATCCAGGGTTCCAGAGCATGCCCTGGGATCCGGTCAAGGATTATGCCTTCATGAAACGCAACACCGGGTATTTCATGAGCCTCTGGCGGTCCCTTTTGCCGGTGATCTGCAAAATTCAGGGTTATGCGATTGCCGGTGGGACCGACATTGCATTCTGTGCGGATCTGCTCATGATTTCAGAAGATGCGAAGCTTGGATATCCTCCTGCCAGGGTCTGGGGCTGTCCTCCTGGTGGGATGTGGGTCTACCGGCTCGGGGCGGAACGTGCCAAAAGGCTTTTGCTGACGGGTGATCTGATCGACGGGAAAAAGGCTGCGGAATGGGGTCTGGGGGAGTGTGTTCCGGAATCCATGCTGGATCAGGAAGTGGAAAAGCTGGCCCAGAGGATGGCTTCCATCCCTCGCAACCAACTGGTGATGCAGAAAATGATGGTCAACCAGGCTCTGGAAAACATGGGGTTGGCCTCAACACAAACCCTTGCTGCCTTGTTTGACGGCATCGCCCGTCATACTCCGGAAGGGGTGAATTTCAAAAACCGGGCAGAGGAAATCGGCTGGAAAGAGGCCGTCAAGGAACGGGATCAGGGCAGCTTTGACTGGACGGAAAAGCGTCCTTTAAAATAAATTTGGGCTGACCTGGACTTGAATGAGTTGGAACTTAAAGGAGAAGATTGATGGAAGAAGTTTATGAAATCCATGCGATGCGATATGGCAGCAATGAAGGAAGAACACGTCAGGAAAATTTTTTAGAAAAAGTCGATGATCACGATTCCGTAATGCCATTGGATTACTACATTTGGCTGATCAGAAACGAAAACCGCTCGATCGTTGTCGATACGGGTTTTGATCATAAAGAGGCCACAAAACGTGGAAGAAGTATCATGATGCTGCCGTCAGAAAGACTTTCCCAGCTTGGTGTAAATGCCTGGGAGGTGGAGGATGTGATCATCACTCATCTCCATTATGACCATGCTGGGACTTTGCAGGATTTCCCAAAAGCACGTTTTCACATCCAGGAAACGGAGATGCAGTTTGCAACCGGTCCATGGATGCTGGAGGATCGTGAACGCTTCGCCTACTCAGCAGAGCATGTTGCAGAACTGATCCACTGTCTTTTTTCTCAGCGTGTCAGGTTTCATCAGCAAGACGGGGAAGTGGCTCCTGGGATCACGGTTCACCGCATGCCGGGTCATACGATGGGCATGCAGTCGGTAAGAGTCCGAACCCGGCGGGGTTGGGTTCTTCTTGCTTCTGATGCATCCCATTACTACGAACACTGGGTCAGGCGTATCCCGTTTTCAATCTGTTGGTCCCGTGAAGACCTTGTCTCCAGTTACATCGAATTTGAGAAACTCTCCGAAAGCCAAGACCATGTTGTTCCTGGACATGACCCCATGGTCAGGCAGCTCTATCCGGTTTCTCTGGACTTCGCTGGAAATGAAGCGGTGAGACTGGATCTTGAACCCAATCAATCCCTCCAAGACATCTTCGGCTGATGTCCTCTTCCTGGCATGAGTCAACCACTTCAGTACTTCAAAGAAGATTAAAATAAATATTCCTTGTTGAAGCGCATTTTGATGATCCTGTCTGGAATCCTACTCCTGATCATGGTGCTGTTGTCAGGACCGCTTTGGATCTTGATCAGTGGTCAACTGGATTTGAAGACTCACTGGAGTGTTGCCAGCCGTGAGAGTTCTGGAACGGCTCCTTCTCCGGATAACTTCCCAGAAGCATCTGTCCGGGTTTATTATGCACGATCCTTCAACTGGCGTGGAGCGTTTGGGGTTCACAGTTGGTTGGCGCTTAAGGAAAAAAATGGGAAGTCTTTCCAGATTTTCCAGGTGATCGGCTGGAGACTGTTCAGCAGTCAGTCTTCGGTGGATGTCCATTGGGGCGATCCGGCCCGCTACTGGTATGGGGAAGAACCCGTGCTGCTCGGAGAAATCACAGGAGTGGAAGCAGAACAGGCAATACCTCTAATCCGTGAAGCGGCAGAAAATTATCCTTTTGCCTGGAACTACCGGGTTTGGCCTGGACCGAACAGCAACACCTTCATTTCCCATCTCATGCGTTCCGCAGGAAACCTTCCATTCGGGCTTCCTCCTAACGCCATTGGCAAGGATTATCCTGTCGACGGAGCCCTTTTTGCCAAAACTCCCAGCAACACCGGGTGGCAGTTCTCCCTCTATGGGGTGCTTGGTATCATCTTCTCTTCGGCTGAGGGCATCCGCCTTCAACTGCTTGGGCTCGAATTCGGCTGGAACCCTCTTCGCGGTGAATGCTACTGGCCTGGTATCGGGATTTTGAGCTATTACTGAAGCAAAATAATGGAGTTTTCTGGAATCAATTAAACAGACCCCTAAACACTTCAATTTCTTTTGAATGTAAAGGGGATTTTTGGTTTCCCTAATTTTTTTTTGAAGTAAGGATTTCAAATAATTCCTGTTAACTTTGCTGTTTCGTCAAGACATTTCCATGCGAGTTCGAACATTTCATCAATTTGTTCTGTGGAGATGATCAGTGGTGGAGAGATGATCATGGTGTCATTGACGGATCGCATCACGAGGCCGTTTTTGAAGCAGAAGTCCCGGCAGAGATAGCCTGTTTTCCCTGGATCATCAAAACGTGCACGGCGTTCTTTGTCCGGGGAGAGTTCGATTGCTCCAAGCAGTCCTGCATTACGGACTTCAGCAACCAAGGGATGACTGTTGAATTCCTGCCAACGTTGTTTGAGGTAGGGGCCGGTTTCGTTTTTCACTTTTTCCAGCAGTTCTTCCTCCTGGAGGATTTTCAGATTTTCCAGGGCCACCGAGCAGGAGGCAGGATGGCCGGAGTAGGTGAATCCATGTGCGAATTCTCCTCCTTTTTCGTGGAGCACGTTTCCGACACGGTCATGAACGAGAACTCCGCCAATGGGTAGGTAGCCTGAGGAAAGCCCTTTGGCGATCGGAATCAGGTCCGGTTCCAGTCCGAAGTACTGGCTGCCGAACCATTCTCCGAGTCTACCAAATCCACAGATAACTTCGTCAGCAACCAGGAGGATTCCGTGTTTTTTACAGATCCTTTGGATTTCAGGCCAGTAGGTCTCAGGAGGAACGATCACTCCACCAGCTCCCTGAATTGGTTCTCCAATGAAAGCGGCGACACGATGTTCTCCAACTTCCAGGATCTTCTTTTCCAGATCTTGGGCAGTTTTGAGGCCAAACTCCTCTGGAGTGAGTTCTCCACCCTTGGCATACCAGTAAGGTTCCTCGATGTGTTCGATGTCTGGAATCGGGAGACCATCCATCTTGTGAATGAATGACTGCCCACCCATGCTCGCAGAGGCAACGGTGCTACCGTGGTAGGCGTTGATGCGGCTGATGACGACACGGCGTTCCGGTTGTTCCAGGAGGGACCAGTAACGTCGGATCATGCGCAGAACGGTGTCGTTGGCCTCTGATCCTGAATTGACGAGAAAGACACGGTTGAAACCTGGTGGCGCCAGCTCCGCCAGTTTTTCTGATAGGGCCACTGCGGGGGGGTGAGTTGTCTGGAAGAACGTGTTGTAGTAGGGAAGTTCCTCCAATTGACGCATGGCAGTTTCTGCGAGTCTTTTACGTCCGTAACCTACGTTGACGCACCAGAGCCCTGCCATCCCGTCCAGCAGTCGATTACCGTCCGAGTCCCAAAGGTAGATTCCTTCTGCTTTTGTGATTACCCTTGCCCCCTTTTTGGAGAGGGCCTTGGAATCGGTGAAAGGATGCAGGTAATGGGTACTGTCGCTTTGCTGTAATTCCAGGGTGTTCATAGAGGTATTCGTGTTTGTAATGTTCTGGGTCAAACGTTGAGCAGAAGGTATTCACGTTCCCAGGTGCTGATGACGCTGAAAAATGCATCGTATTCTGCTCTTTTCAGGGAGCAGTAGACCCGGACGAATTTTTCTGTAAATAGATCATGCAGGGCCTCACTTTCCTCCATTTCTCTTAAGGCTTCTTCGAGGCTGCGGGGAAGTGAGAAGTCATGTTCATAGGCGCTTCCAGACACAGGAGGGGTGGGTTCCAGTTCTTCCAGGATTCCACGCAGACCACATCCGAGTGAAGTGGCAATTGCAAGATAGGGGTTCGCATCAGCACCTGCGATCCGGTTTTCGATGCGCCGATTGTTTTTGTCGCTGATGGGAATCCGGAATCCCGTCGTCCGGTTGTCATGTCCCCAGTGGACATTGATGGGTGCCGAATTGTCAGGCATGATACGCCGGTATGAATTGACGTTCGGCCCAAGCATGGGCATTGCCAGAGGAATGTATTTTTGCAGCCCCCCAATGAAATGGCGTAATGTTTTACTGTCTCGTTCTTTTTGATCGGAAAAGATGTTCTTGCCGGTTTTCACATCCAACAGGCTTTGATGGATGTGCAGGGAACTCCCAGGCTGATTTTCCATCGGTTTTGCCATGAAGGTCGCATAGACTTTGTGACGAATGGAAGTTTCCCGCATCGTGCGTTTGAAAAGGTAGACATGATCTGCAAGACGCAGGGGATCGCCGTGGTTGAAATTGATTTCCATCTGTGCACTCCCGGATTCATGGGTCAGTGCATCGATCTCCAACTCTTGTGCTTCACAGAAAGCATACATTTCCTCAAACAGCGGATCGAACTCATTCAAGGCGTCGATTCCGTAAAACTGACCTGTGACTTCCTGACGTCCTGAACGGCCTACAGGAGGAGTCAGAGGATAATCTGGATCTTTATTGATTTTCGTCAGGTAGAATTCCAACTCCGGTGCAACGACTGGCTTCAGTCCGTGTTCTTCATAACTTTTGAGAACCCTGTTGAGCACGTTACGTGGAGAAAGCTCGACCGGGGTTCCATCATGGTGGATACAGTCATGAATGACCTGGGCGGTGGGTTCCTCCACCCAGGGAACGAGGCAGGTGGTGGAGGGATCGGGACAAAGCTGCATGTCGATTTCGGCAGGATCGACATCAAACAAATCCTCATAGGGGATCCACTCTCCCGTCACCGACTGCAGAAAAACGGCTTCAGGCATGCGGAGTCCTTCATTACGCAGGAATTTGTCGGCAGGCATGATCTTCCCTCGTGCAATTCCAGTCAAATCCGGGATGATGCATTCGATTTCCGTGATCTTGTGCTTCTGGAACCAGTTTTTGAGATGCTTCATCGTTCCTCCTGAGATTGCCCTCCTGCAGGGGCCTGCAGGGTTTTGGTGATGATTTCCCTTACATCCCCTGAAAGTTTTTGGACGGCTCCAATGCGTTCCATCTGTCTTTGCATCAATTCCTGGCGTTTCGGGTCAAATTTTCTCCAGCGGTTGAAGGCACCTGCAAGACGGGCTGCGACCATCGGATTGCTCTGGTCATACTCAATTACCGAGTCGGCAAGAAAACAGTAACCATTTCCGGAAGCATCATGAAATCCTGTAAAATTGCTCATGGAGAAGGCACCGATTACGGATCGGATTCGGTTTGGGTTATTCTTATCAAACCTCGTATGACGGGTCAGGGTTTTTACCTTTTCCAAGGTACCAGGCAGGTTTGAGGTGGCCTGCAGGGCAAACCATTTGTCAAGCACCAGCGGTTCATCAAGCCATTTCTTTTCAAACTTTGCCATCGCGGCTTCCCGTTCTTCTGCCTCAGAGTCATTGAGTGCAGATAGGGCTCCGATGGTGTCAGTCATGTTCGAGGAAGTTTCGAACTGTTCATATGCGGCTTTCCTACCGTTTTTGCTGTCGGCGCGGACCAGGAAATCGAGACATAGGTTTTTCAGCTTACGTCGGCCTACTGCAGTGGGATCCAGACGGTATGGCCCTTTATCGTTCATGCTTTGGTAGAGACGGTTCCAATCCTCTTCCAGTTGCAGGGCGAGTTCTTGGAGCATCATTTGACGCAGCCGATGGACAGCCTCGACATCAATGACGTCCATCTTCTCTCCCAAATAACTTTCTGAAGGCAAGCTGAGCGCCTGTGCCAGCAGTGAGGGGTCACTGTTTTCGGTGATTGCCAACTGGTTCCTGAAAGACTGAAGCAGAGTTTCTGGAAACTGCAGCGGTTGGTTGGTTTTTGCGGCATCCATCCGGGACATAAAACTGCGAAGCATCAATTGCTGTCCTGCTTCCCAACGGTTGAACTCGTCAGAATCGTGTGCCGAGAGGAATGCCAGGTCCGCATCGGTATAGTTGAAAATCAGATCGACAGGTGCAGAAAAATGCCTGAGCAGAGATGGGATCGGAAGATGATTTATATCCTCGAAGACAAATTCCTCTTCAGTATCTCGGATCTCAAGGGTCTGCAGGTTTGCATCCGGGGTATGATCCTTTAGTTTCAATGGCAGGGCGTTTCCATCCGGATCAAGAAGTCCGATCCTGAGGGGCAGGTGGAAAGGATTTTTTTGAAGGATGGAGCCGGGATTCGGCTTTGAATCAGGAGTATTGATGTTGCCGAATCCTTTTTGGCCGGGAGTGTCCGGACAGGATTGCATTACCTTGAGTGTGTAGGTTTTGTGTTTCGGGTCGTATGCCCCACTGACTTCAAGCTTCGGCGTTCCGGATTGACGGTACCAGTTCCTGAATTGCCTCAAGTCGAATCCATTTGCATCCTCGAGGGCCGAGACAAAATCCTCGCAGGTGACGGCCTGTCCGTCATGGCGTTCAAAATAGAGGTCCATCCCCTTCCGGAAACCCTCCTCGCCCAGCAGGGTATGCATCATGCGAATCACTTCTGCTCCCTTCTCATAAACGGTCAGGGTGTAGAAGTTGTTGATTTCCTGGTATGAATCAGGTCTCACCGGATGGCTCATTGGGCCTGCGTCTTCAGGAAACTGGTGGGTTCTCAGCAGGTTGACGTCGTTGATGCGTTGTACCGCCCGGGAATTCATGTCTGCACTGAATTCCTGATCCCGAAAAACCGTCAAACCTTCTTTCAGGCTGAGCTGGAACCAGTCACGGCAGGTGACGCGGTTACCGGTCCAATTGTGAAAATATTCGTGAGCGATCACTCCCTGAACGAGGTTGTAGTCCCGGTCGGTTGCGGTTTCAGGAGAAGCGAGCACCAGCCTGGAATTGAAGATGTTGAGTCCTTTGTTTTCCATTGCACCGAAATTGAAATCATCAACCGCAACAATCATAAACAGATCCAGGTCGTATTCCCTGCCGAAACGCCGCTCATCCCATTCCATCGATTCCTTGAGGCTTTGCATCGCATGCGGTGTCCGACCGAGGTTTCCAGGTTCGACAAAGATTTTCAATCCGACTTCCCGGTTTGATTGAGTCATGAAGCGGTCTTCCAGGCATTCCAGTTCTCCAGCGACCATGGCAAACAGGTAGGCGGGTTTGGGAAAGGGGTCTTCCCAGAGAGCCCAGTGCCTTCCTTCTTCCAAAACTCCGGAATCGATCGGATTCCCGTTGGACAGCAAAACTGGATATAGTTTTGAATCTGCTTCGATTCGGGTTCGGTAACATGCCATCACATCCGGACGGTCTGGGAAATAGGTGATCCTGCGGAAGCCCTCTGCTTCACACTGGGTAGAGAACATTGTACCGGAACGATAGAGTCCTTCGAGACTCGTGTTTTGTTCAGGATGGATACGCACTTTGATTTCAAGGTCAAAAACATCTGGAACAGAAGGAAGGGTCAGGGAAACCGAATCGATGCTGTAATGTCGGGTATGAAGGGGCTGACCGTCGAGTTTGATTTCAAGCAGTTCCATTTGTTCCCCATCGAGGATCAGGGGTTTGGGACTTGGAGCATTTGGTTCTCGGGCTTTGACCTTCAAATGACTGATGACGATGGTTTCCTCTTCAAAAAGCCTCACGTCGAGTTCAACCTTGGAAACCTGAAAATCTGGGGGAGTGTAGTCCCCGCGGTAGACCGTCCGGGCTTTTGATTCTTTCATTTTGGTTCGATCTTAAAGCTCATGAGAGAAACTCTCTCTAATCTTCATTTTTATGAAACGTGGATTCAATTCCCAAGTGCATCAGATGAATGATCCCTGAAGAAAATCTGGTTTGGCGTTTTCATGGAGCCCACGTTGGCAAGAAGCATGCGGATGGGCAAAAAACAATTTAGCGTCCAGGATTTTTGCGATGCATTCATGTTCGGCGAATTCTTTTCCATGATCTTAAGTCAGGGTGTGATCCTTTGCTCTCAAGGACTTTTCTCTTGGAACACCAGGACACGCCGGAAAGAATTTTCAGATTTGGCAAACTCTATCATATCTGGGGCCTAATGGATCTATGTCTTACAAAATGAACTGCTGAAAGGGTTTCAGCCCGGACGTTTCATCGTGAAAATCGTCTCTCCTCCAACCAGCGTGTAATCATCATAGCCGAGACGTCCGATCGGTTTCATCTGATCCACATCGACCAAACCTTCCTCGGTGATGTACTGGTCATCAATATGGACCCCGATTACTTCTCCAAACACCACCACATAACGGTCTTTTTCACTCCAATTGGGCAGGTCAACACTACGGATGTGTTTGCATTCCAGATGCACCGGAGCTTCCTTGACCCTTGGAGGCTTGACGAGTTTCGAGGGCAGGGCATTCAGCCCGGACATTTTCAATTCATCGACATCTGGTCCTACTGAAGCAGAGCTTTGGTTCATTGCCTCACGGGTTGCCCAGGTGGAGAGGTTGCAGACGAATTCTCCAGTGGCTTCTACATTTCTAAGAGAATCCTTGAGCCCGTCATCATGACTTCCTGCTCCGGATGCAAACATCACGGTCGGGGGCCGATAACAGACTGCGTTGAAAAAACTGTAAGGCGCCAGGTTCACGACGCCTTCCGGGTCGATGCTGCTGATCCAGCCGATGGGTCTTGGAATGACCAAGCTGTTGAAAGGATTCTTGGGGAGTCCGTGATCCTGCTTGACGGGTTCATAAAACATGGTTCCTCAATGTTGAACGTTGATGTGGGATCGTGAATTTTTTTTAAACTTGAAGCATTCGCCTTAGATCCTCAAGCAGATCCTCCACAGCTTCAATGCCAACCGACATACGGATCAGGTTGTCCGGCGTTTCCGTCTCCACCGTTTCACTGGATTTACGGTGTTCGATCAGACTTTCAACTCCTCCAAGAGAGGTGGCGCGTTTGAAAACCTGGGCCCTTGAAAGAACCTCCAGAGCTTCTTTCTTCCCTCCTGAGACCAGGAAGGAAAGCATTCCTCCGAATCCTCCCTGCATCTGTTTTTTGGCAATAGGGTACCCAGGATTCGATTCCAATCCAGGATAAAAAACCCAATTGATGGAACCTTGAGCCTCCAGGTAACGGGCAAGTTCCAAAGCATTTTGACTCTGTCTCTGAACCCTCAGGTGTAGTGTTTTCATTCCTCTGATTAGCAGGAAGGCTTCCATGGAACCCAGAACCGTACCTCCGAATTTCCGATGCATCTTGACCCTCCTCCAGAGTTCCAGAGATGGATCGCGAACTGCCAGAAAACCAGCAAGAACATCAGAATGTCCATTCAGGTATTTGGTCGCAGAATGACAAACCAGATCAGCTCCAAGCTCGAGCGGCCGGGTCAATACAGGAGTTGCTACTGTCGAATCAACTGCGAGGAGAGCACCTGCTTGATGTGTGAGTTTGGCAGCCGTTTCAAGGTCCGTTATGGCCCAGGTTGGATTCGCTGGTGTTTCCAACCAGACCAACCGTGTTTCGCCTGGAATCAGTTTCTGCTCCAATTCTTCCAGGTTTCCTGTTTCAAAATAATCGATCAGGATGCCCCAGGATTCAGAAAACTCCTTCACAAAACTCAATACTCCATGATAAAGGGTCCTGGAAATCAGTGCATGTTCTCCTTGTTTCAATCCATGAAAAGGGGCAGTACATGCAGCAATTCCCGAGGAAAACACCATTGATTCTTCAGCACTTTCAAGATCTACCAATATGGCTTCTGCCAGTTCCTGCGTGGCTCCATCACAACGGAGGTAACTTCTTCCCTGAGGAGTTTGATAATCTTCTGCATCCCGGGCAAAGGTGGTTGAAAAATGAACTGGAGGAACCAATGCACCACTGGATTCATCTTCAAAACCCAATGCCTGAACCGTTCGTGTTTCTCGGCTCATTGAGATGGTGTTTCCCTTTGACTGATTTTTGTTTTTGTCCATTAGTGAATGCAGTCTAACTTGTGTTTGTCGCCGGCTTTTGATCGTTCGTATTCTGCTTGCTAAACCTTAATAAAACAGAATTTTGACTTGATTGCTAATCAGAAATCTAGAATATTCATGTGTTTGAAAAAAACCTTTCTATCTCCTCCAAGGCCAGATAGCTCAGTCGGTAGAGCAACGGACTGAAAATCCGTGTGTCGGTGGTTCAATTCCACCTCTGGCCACCATAAATCCTCAATAAAATCAGTCAATAACAGGAAATTCTCAGTTTTTTGCGTTTGCAAAACCAATTCTGAATAAACCTGAATATGACCGAAATAAGGGTGTAAACCAAGCTTCAAAACTGAATGAATCCTGAATGAAATCCTCAACGCGGATCTGAGATTCATTCCCTAATTCCCC
>Ga0208766_1001985_pt1 | contig 10741 bp, 9 predicted proteins | sample ETN01SmetaG_3_FD_185792 | JGI IMG/M metagenome (GOLD analysis project Ga0208766, IMG submission 185792) | Marine microbial and viral communities from oxygen minimum zone, Eastern Pacific Ocean - ETNP2014F12-01SV263 (SPAdes) (version 2) | ecosystem: Environmental > Aquatic > Marine > Oceanic ...
AAATCATGAACTCTTTAGCATCAATTAGTATCTGACCGCCCGGAGTTTCTGCTAACTCAGCAACCGTCTGAGTAAGCGAGTCCTGTTCGGCCATGCTTATCCCAAACGGTGCGAACTCATAACTCAAACGATAACTATTCTTCTCCGTCCCAAATGTGAGATGGAGTAGAATCAATTAATGAACGCTTATTGAGTTTCAATCTTCTAAGTCTGTGGAGGATAAATACTGTCATCCATAAAGATGGAAGTGACAGTAAAATGGCAGAAGTCATTTTATCTTCATGATAATCATTCATCACTTTCACTTCCAATATAGAATCATCAGATGATGATTCTGCAGGATTGTGTAGCACAATAAAATGGAATACATTATGCTGAGTTGTCTCAATATCTAATGTCCCTCCTGCAGGGATTGTATAGTTTACACCCAGAGTTTTCAATTCTTCCCAATCTATAATTCCATTATCCATGGCTGGTAAACTATCCACGACTTGTAGGTATACCACCTCGAGAGAAAGACTATCGTCAAGATTGGTAATCTGTGAATCAACTGTAGCATCATAACTAATTTCCTGAATTATCTCGAAAGTAGAATCTTGAGGCCCGAGTCTGTAAGAGACTCTTTCATCAGATTGGTCGATTTGGAAATTGACGGCCATGAGAATTACTGTAAGCATCACCAAGGTCCCGATACCTTCAATTATAGAGTGACGTTTGAATTTAGATTTGGTTATTCCTTTGAAAAATGACCCATGGTCATTTCTAAGCCGGGGTTGTAAGTGGTGAATAAATAACGCACCTAATCCACCAATTATCATACCGAGTGGGATGTCTGTGACCCAATGAATTCCCAAGTACAAAATTGAAAAACAGAATAAAATGGTATTTACCAAGATAAAAACATGATATGGCCAATGCTCCCACTCTGACATCTTACCTCCCTTCTCTTTAACATGAAGATAATTTAACATTAAGATTCCAAATGGAATTGCTACGTGCAAAGATGGCACTGCATTATCAAGAGGATCGTGGAGGGCATAGAATTTCGTATAAGCGCCATCTTGATACAATAAAGCGTCCATTCCTGGTATCCATGAAGATGTTACTTCAACGTTGAAGAACAAGTAATAAGGTACTGCAAGAGCATATATCAGAAGATAATTCATTGTAACTTTGTCAGTCATATCTCTATCACCACTAAATGCATAATATACAGTAGTGACATAAATCAAAAACAGATAGATGAATAGATAGTGGAAATTGAGGATTGTGGTTAATGTTTCATTGTAAAATAAATCTTGGATAGATTTGGTAAATTCTCCTTCAATACCATGAACCCAACCAGTCCAATGACCTACATCTGACTTAATCGGCTCATTGAGTGCATCAGTAATCGTTTTCCACTTGATAATAATGATATAGCCAATCGCATGTAAGTAGTATCTCTTTTCATGAAACTCTCTTGCCCAGTCCCTTATTGGGATTCTACGACCCTTCATACGAAGAGTGAACACCCAGCAAATTACTGGAGTGAGTAAAAGAATCATAAGCATCATAACATTGTAAGGGCTCATGAGACTGTCGCAGCATTTGACAATATATCCTTTTTGACGACAACTCTTGTTTAGTGTGGTTTAACCTATGAAATGATGATTACCAGATATGGCACATTTACAAATAGAAACAACCACGAAGGCTCATGTCCGAAGCTTGGAGTCAATCTCCAGAAAATACTCTTCAGAGTCTTCGACATGGAATCACTCATACCGATGGAATTGAACTAGATGTTCGTCTAACTAGCGATAATGAACTGATTATTCACCATGATTCAATGGTATCCTTAACCAAGGACAAACTAAATGGGCGCAGTAAATGGGTAGAGTCATGGACTTTAGATGAATTAAAAGAACAAGGATTCTGCTCTCTTGACGACTTGTTGAATGATTCTGAAATAAGAAAACACTGGATTGAACAAGGCAAAATGGTTTGTCTTGAATTTAAAAGGCCGCATTTACTTTCTCCAAAAGGCCGTGGTATATTTAGAGGGACTTCAGGGCAAAAAAATACACTTTCAACGGCCATGAAAAAAGCAGAATTGAAACTTGATGAATTAGAAATACCAAACCAAAATTCGGTATTCTATTCTTTTTACACTGGAATGAAACAAATAATTGAAAGAAATTCAATCAAAAGAAATTGGGCTTCATTGAAACCTTCGGTTCCAACAATGGGGACTCGGACAATGAAAAGAATGTATGCTTATCCTCAATATTTCATAACTCCGTTTTCACGCCTAATTAAAAAACACAGAAATTCGGGGTCCTCAATGGTGCCATGTGCAAGTGAATACTTCTCACCAGTTTATTCTCGCGCTTTGTTTGGACGGGTGGTTGGATTAGATGGGAAGCGTAGAGAATATCTCTCAAGATGTCAAAGGGGAATGCCAACTCATGTGTGGCCAACTAAACCAATTTTGGAACATAAAATATTGAATGCAGGACTAACAGCACTGAGTGACTACCTAGACCCGAATTTGACATGGTTGCCAAGTGAGAATGCAAGGTGGGTAAAGCCAGCGACTCTTCCCCTGGATGAAACACAAAAGCAGTTACTTGATAATTCAACTAAAGATAATCATCTGTCAATTATTGATCAATTGAAATCGGAAGTTCCTACTTGGAAGGAATGTGACAAACAAAGAAAGGTTATGTTAATTCAGTATTGGCGTAAAAAATGGAACTGGGATATTGATGTCGATGAGGTATTAGCAAAAAGTGTGGATTCTCCACCTTGGCAAAGTATAAGATTAATTGGCCATCGCGGTTCAGGAAAAACCTCTCGACCTATCATCAAATAATCATTCAATATGACGCAAGGTTTGCTGCTCTGCAAAATACTTCGGACGGTAAATTGGAACTCCCTTTCCGCCTCGGAATACTGAGCGCTCATCAACTATCTGAGCCCCGATACCAGCAACTCTTGCCCAACCAAAAAAAGTGGTGTAATAAGTTGGGTCAGTCAGTCCAATGTGGTGTAATAATGCGCCACTAGCAATGTCAACATTTGCATTTGGATTACTTATTTTTGGATTTTCTCCCAAAACTTTTGGAGCCACTTCTCTAAGAGTCCTGATTATCTTGAAATTTTCATCATTTGGACAAATTTCTTCTCCAAGGGCAAATTGAGCAGTTGCCCGAGGGTCTTCAACTCTTAGGACCGCATGACCAAAACCGAATATGGGCCTCCCTGCTTCAAGTTCTGCTCTTACAAAGGCTTCCACTTCTGCTGTATTACTGGTTCCAATCTTTAGAACAAATTCCAAACAAGATTGGTTAGCACGGCCATGCAATGGACCAGATAATGCATTCATTGCACCAGCAATTGAGGAATAGACTGTGGCCTTACTTGATGCGACTGCTTTTCCAGTAAATGTGGAAAGATTTCCTCCACCATGATCCATGTGTAGTACTAGATATGTTGAAATTACTCTCTTCATAACATCTCTATCTACATTCTCTAAATCCAAGGTACTGATGAAGCGGTCAACTAGTGAAAGAGAAGTATCATCTTCGGGAATATTAGAATCTCTTCCTTCTCTAATTCTAAAGATCAAACCCATCAGTCTAGGCATTCTAGCAATAAGGTTCAATGAATCCTCTTTCCAATCGTCGGTCGTTTCAAACATTCCAAGTGTATGTATTCCAACTGATAGCCAATCCATAGGATGGCCAAACTTTGGAAGTGTACTAAGTACTGATTCTAGGTCACCTGGAATTTTAGCACGATTTGCTAAATCTGCGCGAATCTCTTGAGATTGTGTAGCATTAGGTAATTCTTTGTTCATTAGGAGATAAATAATATCTTCTGGTTCAAAACTTGCCAATTCTCTAATTGGGTAACCACAATAATGAACACCTTCAGTAGGAGTGACAAAAGAAGTACGACAAGTCCCGACTGGAACCCCTCTTAGACCAATGTTTAGGTGTTCTTTGGTCATCTCCAATAGTACTTCCTCATCAGTCAATTTAATCCCCCTCAACAACCCGATAAATCACTTGTGTATAAAGTCGGCCTTTAATAGGCACGAATGTATCGATTCAAACTTACTTGCTAGTAGGCCATTTATAAAATCCCTTTGTAGCCTGTCTGTCAGAGAAAATTTGTATTCTAATTGCATTACCGTCTATCACTATTGCATCATCTGCAGTCAAACCTGGACAAGTTTTCTTAACTTCATTCCAGGCTCTTTGGGAGGAAAGATTCTCTGACCACCATGGAAATGCAGCACATTGTTGTGGTCTAACCTGATAGATTTGACACTGTTTTGATTCATCAAGATAAATACAAACATCGTCGCTATTACGACTATTTAGGATATACCTGCCATCAAGTGTTTTTCGGCAATCTCTTTCTAACCAATCTAAAACCTCCATCTCAAAATGCTCTGCTATTCTTTGGACATCATTGGTACTAAGAAAGACGATTCCTCCTGGTTCATCACAGCACTTGCCGCACTCTGATTGACATGAGAAGGGAACTCCCTCCATCCACCATGGGGATTTCATTCTTCTTCACCTGGAACAAGTACAGATTTTGCCGTTAGAGTAGTAGCATCTTGAATCCCATCGGGATGTGGCACTAGTGTCTGTATTTCCTTAAGCGAATTACTTTGAACATTTTCGGATACTAATAGGTCATCTGCAGTTACTTCACCATCATCGATATTCCACTCTCCATTTGGCATGTGGCTGTCTAGGATTGATGAAATATTAGAAGAAACTTTGAGAATACTTGACTTAGTAGTGCGTGGTTTCTTCTTTCTTCTCTTAGCCTGTTTACGAATCAACTTGGCTTCTACAAATTCTGGCAATGGTTCTTTTTCGGGGTCGATTTGCACTAATTTTTGTTCTAATTCCCTTAAGTCATCTGCAATCAAAATTAAATCTTCCAATGACGCATCACCTGCTCTTTGGGCTAGGTCAATCATAGATTTTTCAAGCCCTTCTAAGATAATCGAATTTTCATTCAACTCAATTTCTGCTGATTCGAATTGACCGTCGAGATTCATTTCAATATCTGTCAATATATCTGCGGCTGTACCGATATCTTCATTCCTAATACGTGCTCTTTGGGCTACCAAGTGTTTGTCGCGGTCATGTAAATCCAAAACGGATGGTGCTTCGGGAGTTAGATCTTCAAGTGTTGTTTTAACATGCCTTTCAAGTAAGTCTGCTTGTGAACTAGAAAGTTCTTCAGTATCCCATGTTGGTGGTTCATAATCTTCTGAAAGAACTGGCAATTCACTGGTTAATTCAATACCTCCAAGTTCGTGATCGCTGTAGACAACGTCGACTGCATTGGATATTAGTCTCTGTGCTATATCTTCAACTCGCTCCCGCACAATTTCATCGTGCTCTAACTGTGAATCAAGTGGAAGGTCAGAAAGTATCGAAGACACATCGTGAGCATCTACGATTTGTTCGCCGATTCTAATGGAGCTTGCCAATTTTTCTAAATTGGAGTTTGTCGTACGCCAACTCAATGCGTCGTGGGTCACCAGAGTGGCTAATTGACTATCATCAAGAACAATATTCAAACCGATAGCCTTTCTTCTTGCAAATAACATCAAACTTCCAGCACTTGGTGGCTTTATTGTTGTTTGAACACTTCCTCGGCAAAGATCCCAAAGGCGTGATGCTGGCCATTCGCTAGGAGAACAGGAGGATGTTAGCACTACATGTACATTTAAATTCAATGCATAATCTATCATCTTGCCAATCGAATTAGATAGAATTTTATTTTCAGCAATCATATCGATATCATCGATGGCCAGAAGACTACAATCAATCAATGATTCTTGCCAGCCATCCGGTAGTGCCTCTAATTGCTCTAGTTCCACGCCAGATAAAAGGAATACATGACCTTCATGACGTTGTAAAATTGCCTGTGAAATAGCATGAATCAAATGTGAGCGCCCCGTCTCTCTATCTCCAATTATCAATAATGGATTGAGCCCTTGTCCTGGTGAATCTATTACTCCCTCGGCTAATTGTGTAGCCCGGCGGTTTTCCACAACTGTAACCCAATGCTTGAATGTGTTATATGTTTCAAATCCAAGTTTTTTGGGCCAATCAAAATCTTTTGGAATGTGCACTGAATGATGATGGGCTGCAAAAGAAATTTCTTGTTCCAACTCAAGATTGGTCAATTTCTCGCTTCTTCGTTGTCCTTGAATCACACTTTTCCAAACTGGTATACCATCGTGATCATAGCCAACATAATTATTATCATCTCCAAACACCAATTTGCTATCTTCTTCTATTTTACTTAGTGTTCTTTCTCGTAAATTAGCAAGTCTTTTCGCTACAATATCCGATACATCATTCCCATCATGAGATAATTCTATTGACGGTTTGAAATTACGACTTTCCCTTCCTAAAACATGGTCTGCAATCAAATCAAATGTAGGTCTAGACGAAATTCCAACACGCTGTAATAGTTTTTCTTTACGAGTGTCTTGAACCGATTTTTTCCCGAGTAACTTGTTTAATTTAGAACGAGATGATATGAAATCTTTAGATGGTTCTAAAATCTGATTTTCAGACGAAGAATTATCCAATGATTGTAAGTGGCGTTTGGCATTATTTAATGCCGAATTAAGCCTATGTTTACGATTCATCATTGGTCCTCACCCTTCACTCTCTTAATTTCTTTACCTTTTTTATCAAATAACTGCACTGATGATTTATCAGAACCTACACTTTTAGACCATTCTTGATAGTGCTGTTCTACAGAAGTTTTACTCTGTTTTCTCGAAGCAGACTCCCTAGAAAATTTCGACACAGTATTCTCAACTTCTACTCCTCGGGCCATCAATGGATTTAGTGAACTATCTGAGGTTGAATTGACATTTGATGCTAGATGCTTGACTGTATTCTTTTTGGGAATTGATTGAATTGTGCGGTTCCTCTTAGCAGCCTTCTGTTTACTAGCTTGAAGCAAAGATTGGTCAGAGGATTGTTCGCTGGATTTGAAGGTCTTAAGAAATGCATTATCTTGACGCTTGGAATACTCAGCCAAATTTTCAGCAATACCCAACTTCCTCGATGTGAAATTATCAAAGTTTTCTAAATTTCCAACTTCGGAATTATTTTTTACTGCAGCAGAAATTCCACTTCTAGAAAAATGAATAGAATCGCTACGCTGTTTAGTTCGTTTAACCTTGCGCCTCTTGATTCTTGTTGGACTACGTGGCACTGAAGGTTTTATTCTTTTGGCGACTGGAGATGTTATTTTTAGAGGAGTTTCAGCAGTTTGTATATCATTGGAAATATTATCACTACTCGGCACTTCTTGAACTACTGAATCAATATCTTCATCTAAACCATTATCGCCATACTTTTCTTCATCAACCACAACATTAGGAATAATGTCCCGAGTTGCAACTTCTAAATCTTCTTGTATTTCAGGACTAGTAGATTCTTGGCGTGAGTCTTCGCCCCATTGTTCAACTACATGAGCTAAATTTTCTCCTGCCGATATTGCATCATCTGCTTCAATTATCGTACTTCCGCCAGAAAGTTGAATATCTGGTGCTTGAATGTATTCGCCTGTTCGAGAAGAAAGCAAATTGAGTTGCTGTTCAATCCACATTGACTCTTCCTCACTGATATCAACACAAATAGGGTGCTCAAACAGTGATTCATCTTCCATCAACCATAATTCCACAAGGCTGGTTGACAATTCTTCAACTTCCCTTGTGATGCTATGCCTTGTAGTAGATTCAAATGCTGAAAGATCGCATGACAATAACATTGCATGGTCTTCCATACGAACCTCATCGGCAATAGTACGAATAAAATCCATCATCGCAGAATCATCATTACGGCTTGAAAGGTATTCTAGGCCATCTATGGCAACGATTGCTTGTTTATTAGCCCATAAGAAATTCAGTATTTTCTTGCGCAGCAGGTCAAGGTCAGAAGAAATGGCTCCTTCATCTTCACTTGTACTAAGCCAAAGACAGGAACTTATCGGTATGTCATGTGTTCTGTTGAGAATAGAAGGATGGGTCCGAGTGATAACTTGGACTGGCCTTCCGTGACCAGCTAAAGCACTTGAAAGTTCAACTACCAACCTCGAATCTTCAGAATCAAATAGTAATACATCTCCAAGGTTCAATCGTCGTGTATCACCCTCAAGTCGCCTTAGTTGTGCTTGGGTTTTCTGTCGAATAAATTCAGGTGCTTCAACAGTTGACTCCATTTCTGGAAGACGATTGTCCCTTACCCATCTGCGTGATTGCAATTTAACTTGATTCCACCATTGCCCTTCATCATCAGATTCATTTTGCTCCTGTGAATAAACATTAGCATCTGGATATAACCTAATGACTTTTTCTAATTCCTCATCTGAAAGTTCATGTAATGAAATCAAAGCATCAATTGCAGTTGCATCACTTTCAATCTCCAATAATGCGTCAAGACCCACCTTTATTGCATCCGATTCGTGAATTGCGAGTTTAGGAATTCCTCCTTGAATAACTACTTGACTGATTCTTGGCATTAGTTCCTTTGGTTTACGTTCAACACGAATGTGCCCCGATACTTCAAGCCTTGACATATCACCTGCAAGTTGCCGTAAAGCATCGTGTCCACCACGACGAACTTCAATCACAACACCCTGAGGTAATTCGACCATAGATAGACCCCTACGAGTCAAGCCTTTGCTATATGTTCTTGAAAGGTGCGGATGAATTACGGCAAAATGTTGGATTTTGATACACATTAGAAATTACCATCATATGATTGTAAAGTCTAATTGGTCTAATTATTAGCACACAGCATGGCAGACGAAGGAGGGTTACCCAAGGGCTTGCTAGCATTTCATCAATTGCCCATTTCAAAATCGCAACGTAATCAACTATTATTGATGATTTCAGCAATCATAATATTGGCCCTGTTAGCAATATTAGCCTGGATTTCTTTAGAGTTACCAACGTGGTCTGTGATACTGATTTTTATTACCATCGGTTTCATCTCCTCACTATTTTTACCCAACCAATTAGCCATTATCAATACCCCTTTGGCTGTTAATTTAAATCATCCCTTCTTTGATGAACAACCCATAGGTACTGCAGAGGTATATCTTAGACTTTCTAGCGGAAACTGGGTTAAATCAGGCAAAGATAGGTTGAAGTTGGCACGAGATGAATTACTCGGTGGCTACAATATTGTAGAAGATAATGAAAATTATGCTAATATTGGCCATTTTAGTAATTCTAAAAATTACAAAATACTACAAATGCAAGTGACTCTAATCAATCAAGCACTCTCACTTCGTGACGCTGTTAATGAGGTGCAGGACAGTATTGAAGATGCTAGAGAAAGAGAAGATGATGATAGTGGTTTACTGGAAAGAGAATGGATGGAAGAAGAAGAAATGGAAATATCTGGGCCGATTTCCAAAATAATTGGTAGAAATGAATAAAAAATGAATTTTTAGCCCGCATATTCAAAGGCTTAATCGTTTTCGAACGGGCGTGAATAGGCTATCAAACTGGAAATCTAGTCTTGAGTCTCTTGATTCCAAGGAGCGTGAGACACTCTTAGGGACGTCTCTTTCAAAACTTTTCACCCAACTACCACTATGGATATCTCATCCAGCCAATATTGGCGGATTCTATGGAATCTTGGTAGCAATCGCACTACTACTACCATATCGTTTTGCAAGTGACGATTATTCTGGATGGCTCAGTGATTGGGGCCTGCACTGCTGCCTTCTGCTTGTGGCTTGTTTCTTCCTTGGGATTTGTTCGACAATAATTGTCAGTTTCACTGGGAGATTTCCAACTGCTCCACCCCGTGTAATTCTGTATCCTATGCCTTTTTTGGGCTTGGCTCTTCTCACGATAGATCGAACTGAAATCATTGAGATTGCAGCAATGATCTCATGGCTTTTCATGCTTCTTCCTGGGCCTATGTATGTCCATCTATCTTGGGCACCCAGATGGCGTCTTCTATGCATGATAGAAGATGGAGCAAATCCCTTCGAATCGATGGAAAATGAAGAGAAGAATTATGATTCATTTTCCGTTGATGAAAGTTTAGAAGATACAGAACTTATGTCCGTAGTGGATGATTTTGAATCTGAGTAATAGATTGACATTACTTCTCAAAATTGAATGATATCATACTACTTTTCTTACAATCTGATATAATTAACCTGACTTACAGCAACCAATATACCATCTGTGTCGTAAATCTCAGCACGGGCTAGACACATAGTTCGTCCAATTCGAACAACATGCGCCTTACAGACAACATCCGTATGGCAGGGTCGTAAAAATCGGATATTAAAATCGGTAGTTGCCACATTTGCTTCCGCGCCAATTTCAGTTAATATCGACCAACATGTCACTGTGTCTGCAATCGTTCCAAGCATCCCCCCATGGAATGTTTCGTAAATTCCATCCCATTGCTGATGGCGAGGAACTATTGCTTCACAAAGCCCCTTTTCCAATTTTAGAATCTTCATTTGGAGTGTCTCGACGATAGGTATCGATTGAATTCTTTCCTCAAGTGCAAGGAGTTCTTGTTTGGTAAGTGTTTCACTTTCCATAGAATCACCTCAGATGAGATTGAGTTTTGGGCCCACTTTTTCAAACAGACGAAGCACTTCATCCAAATCTTCTCTCGTGAGGCCTGCGGACATTTGTGTTCGTATTCGGGCTTTATCTCTG
>Ga0208766_1001987_pt1 | contig 10733 bp, 8 predicted proteins | sample ETN01SmetaG_3_FD_185792 | JGI IMG/M metagenome (GOLD analysis project Ga0208766, IMG submission 185792) | Marine microbial and viral communities from oxygen minimum zone, Eastern Pacific Ocean - ETNP2014F12-01SV263 (SPAdes) (version 2) | ecosystem: Environmental > Aquatic > Marine > Oceanic ...
CCAACAAAAATGGTTGCCTCATGTCATACTCCAGTTGCAGAAAACCAACATATTTTTACATCCAACGAAGCAATAACCAGTCTAAGAAAAAATATTGTAGAATTAGTTTTAACAGATCACCCTATGGAATGTAATAGTTGTGAAGTAAATAATAATTGTGAACTTCAAACAGTTGCGAATGATTTGGGCATCTCAGATCACCGATATAATTCTCCTAAGCAACACAAAGGAATTCCAAGAGATACATCTCATGACTATATGAGAATGAACTTAGATAATTGTATTAATTGTGGTAGATGCGTTAGAGCATGTGATGAAATTCAAGGATCATTTGTTTTAACAATGAGCGGAAGAGGATTTGAATCAAGAATTACAACAGACAACGACATGATGTTTGGTGACTCATCTTGTGTTTCATGTGGTGCTTGTGCACACACTTGTCCAACTGATGCCATCTCTGATGTATTTCAATCAAAATCTGCAGCTGTAGATAAAAAAGTTAGAACAACATGTTCTTATTGTGGTGTTGGATGTAATTTAGAAGCTTCAATTAAAGATGATAAAGTTGTAGCAATTGACACGCCTAAAGAAACTGAAGTTAATGCAGGACACACTTGTATTAAAGGTAGATATGCATTTAGTTTTTATGATCATCCGGATAGATTAAAAACTCCATTAATAAAAAGAAATGGCAAATTTGAAGAAGCATCGTGGGATGAAGCTTATGATTTTATTAAAAAAGAGATGAACAGAATTACAAAAGAAAATGGACCTGATGCTTTTGCAGGAATTTCTTCTGCAAGATGCACTAATGAAGAAAATTATGTATTTCAAAAAATGATCAGAGCAGCTGTTGGAACAAATAGTGTAGATTGTTGCGCTAGAATTTGTCACTCACCAACTGCATGGGGAATGCAACAAACCTTTGGAACTGGTGCCGCAACTAATTCTACTGAAGATATTTATCATGCTGATTGTTTTATAGTTATTGGAGCTAACCCTACTAATGCTCATCCTGTAACAGGGGCAAAAATAAAACAACAAGTGATGAAGGGCAAAAAATTAATTGTACTTGATCCAGTTACAACTGAATTAGCAAGATTAGCTGACTATCACATTAAACTAAGACCAGGAACTAATGTAGCTGTCCTTAATATGATGTTACACTTCATTATTAAATCTAAACTATATAATAAAGATTTTGTAAGAGACAGAACTGAAGGTTTTGATAATTTTATTAAAGAAATAGAGAGACAAGATGTTGATGAATTAGCAAGAGTTGCTGGTGTTGACAAACAGATGGTTAAAGAAGCGGCTATAGCTTATGCAACAGCTAAAAACTCAATGGAATTCCATGGTTTAGGGGTTACAGAGCAAGAACAAGGTTCAAAAACAGTAATGCTGATAGCAGATCTTGCAATGATCACAGGAAATATTGGAAGAAAAGGTGTTGGTGTAAATCCACTTAGAGGACAAAATAATGTTCAAGGAGCTGCTGATATGGGATGTCAGCCTCATCAAGGAGCTGGTTACTTTGAAGTTGCTGATGAAAAAAATCAAAAATTTTACACAGAAAAATATGGCGTAACTCATCCAACAAAACCTGGGTTAAAAATTCCACAAATGTTTGAGGCAGCAATTAATAAAGAATTGAAAGGTGTTTGGATTATAGGAGAAGATATTGTGCAAACTGATCCTAATAGTGCTCACGTAGTAGAAGCAATGAATTCATTAGAGCTTTTAGTGGTTCAAGAAATATTTATGAGTGAAACTGCAAAACTAGCTACCGTGGTTTTACCAGGAACAACCTTCTTAGAAAAAGATGGAACGTTTACTAATACTGAAAGAAGAATACAAAGAGTTAATAGAGCTGTACCACCTTTACCTGGAACAAAACCTGATGGTGTAATCGTAACTGAAATGATGCAAAAACTTGGTTTCAATCAGCCAACTTATGATGCTGACCAAGTACTAAAAGAAATTGCAGATGTTGTTCCTTTCTTTAAAGGGGTTACAAGAGATAGACTTGGAAAACTTGGATTACAATGGCCTGTGAAAGAAGATGGAACCGATACTCAAATTCTTCATACTGAAACATTTAAACTAGGAAAAGGAAGACTTAAAAATTTTGATTGGAAAGAATCTACTGAAATTAAAACTAATAAAAAAGACTATCCTCTAATTCTAACAACTAGTAGAGTTTTACAACATTATAACGCTGCTACTATGACTAGAAGAACTAAAAATATTAATATTGTTGATGAAGATGTTCTTCTTATCCATCCAAATGATGCAGTTAATAGAGATCTTAACACTGGTGATATTGGAAGATTATACTCTGGAAGAGGAGAGGTTGCTTTAAAAGTAAAAGTTACCGATCAAGTTAAAGAAGGAATTGTATTTACAACGTTCCATTTTCCTGAACATATGGTTAATATGGTTACTGGTCACGGTAAAGATGAAGAAACAATGTGTGCTGAATACAAAGTGTCTTCCGTTGAAGTCCAAAAAATTTCTAATCAATTTAAAACAGAAGTTAAACCAAAAGAACATCAAGCTGAAGTTAGTTAATTAAAATGACCATCGGTTGGCATTTTGATAATACCTATTCAAAATTATCAAATAAATTTAAAGAAGAAATTAAACCTACGCCTGTTCATGATCCTGAATTAATAATTATGAACAATGAACTTGCAAAAAATTTAAATTTAGATTTTTCAAAAATTGATAAAAAAAAAATAGCAGAAATATTTTCAGGAAATTCATTACCTGAAGGAACAAATACTATAGCGCAAGCTTACGCAGGTCATCAGTTCGGTCATTTTACTATGCTTGGAGATGGTAGAGCTGTATTACTAGGCGAGCATTTAACCACTAAAAACAATCGTTTTGATATTCAATTTAAAGGTTCGGGAAGGACTTCGTTTTCTAGAGATGGTGATGGACGTGCAGCATTAGGCCCAATGCTAAGAGAATATATTATAAGTGAAGCTATACATTCATTAAACATTCCAACAACAAGAAGTCTTGCTGTAGTTAAAACTGGTGAAAAAGTTATAAGAGAAAATTTATTACAAGGTGCAATCTTAACAAGAGTAGCATCAAGTCATTTACGTGTAGGAACTTTTCAATATATCGCAGCAACACAAAATATTGAAAATCTTAATACATTAATCGATTACACAATTGACAGACATTATCCAGAAATTAAATCATCTAAAACAAAAGCTTTAGATTTATTAAACCTTGTAATGGAAAAACAATGTCAGTTAGTAGTTGATTGGATGCGTGTTGGATTCATTCATGGAGTAATGAATACAGACAATATGGCAATTTCTGGGGAAACAATTGATTATGGTCCTTGCGCTTTTATGGATCAATATAATCCAAAAACAGTATTTAGTTCGATAGATAAATTTGGAAGATATGCTTATACCAACCAACCTCCAATAACAAAATGGAATTTAGCTAGGTTTGCAGAATGCCTTATACCTCTTATTGATAAAAATGAAGAAACTTCTGTTAAAATTGCAACTGATTTAATTGATAATTTTCAAAATATTTATGAAGAAAAGTGGTTAAATATGATGAGAGATAAACTAGGTTTGTTTGGAGAAGATATAAGCGATAAAAAATTAATTAATGATTTATTTAATTGGATGGAAAAAAACAAAGTTGATTACACAAATACTTTTTGTCATTTAATGGGAGTCAAAATAAATGATAACGAATACAAAAATGACAATTTTTTAGAATGGTCAAATGAATGGAAAAAAAGATCTGGACTAAATAATTCTTCTAAAGAAAAACAAATTGAATTAATGAAAAAAACTAATCCAATAGTTATTCCTAGAAACCATAAAGTAGAAGAAGCATTAACGGAAGCAGATAAAGGAAATTTAGAAAAAATTAATAAGCTTATTGCCATATTAAAAAACCCCTATGGTGATCAAAAAGGTATTGAGGAGTACCAAGCCCCTGCTCCAATAAGTAATAAAAAATACCAAACTTTCTGCGGTACTTAAAATTATAATACGTAAGGTTCAGGTCTTGCAGTTTTACCCAAAACTCTCTCAACTGCAAAATCACTGATATCAATTGTTTGGTAAGATCCGGTTGTAATTAATTCAGTCAGTGCTCTTCCGATTCCTGGTGCTTGCATCAATCCTCTTCCTGTAAATCCTGAGGCCATGTATACATTGTCATATTTAGGATGTTTGCCAACAACAGCGTTATTATCTAATTTGTTACAATCATAATAACCTGCCCATCCACCTGTTAACTTTAATTCCTCAAAAGCTGGTATTCTTTTTGCAAGCGCGGGCCAAACTAATTCTTCAAAATCATTCCATGCTGGTTCTAAATCATCTGCATCAAATACAGAAAGTGGTGAACCTGCGAGATACTCTCCACCTTCCGGTCTCCAATAAACACCTGTTGTTAAATCACCAGTTAATGGCATTTCTTTTATATATGTTGGGCATTTAACCCTAAAAACTGTGTGTTTTTGAGGAACAACTGGAATATCTTCTAGTAACTCCTTTGTCCAACATCCTGCTGCTGAAACAATTGTTTTAGCTTTAATTTCAGAAATACTTTTAACTTCTCCTTTAACAAATTCAGCACCAAGCTCTATAGCTTTGCTTTTAAGAGCACTGTGAAACATAAATGGATCGATCCATCCTTCACTTTGATTGTCTGTATAAGTTGCAGTTTCAATTCCTTCATTGTTAACATAGGGAAATACTTTTGGTAATTCTGATCCTTTAATATTTTTTGTTCCCGCATCACACTCTTTATGATTTTCTAAAGCTCGGTATTGTTCCTCAGCATGTTCGGGGCCAAACATTAAAAGATATCCGTTTGTTACCATACTTGCTGTGGGATTTGGATTTTTTTCAGTTTTTAATAATTCAGGTATTTGAAAAATAAATTCTCTAGCAAACTTTCCTAATAGAATATTTTCTCTTTGAAAAAATTGTCTTCTAAATCCACCTAAGGATAGAGGGAATGAGGCAGTTTTATATGTTGGATCTTTTTCTATAACTTTTACTTTTCTGCCTTCTTTAGATAAAAAATAAGCTGTTGCTACTCCTATTATTCCACCGCCTATTACTACAACATCTTCCATAATTAATTTAATATTATTAAACTAGTATTGAGAATTAGTGCAAAGGAACACCAAAGTAAATATGGAATCATTAAATAAGCGCTAATCATCTTGACGCGTCTAAACCTTAAAATGAGATTAATAATCAAAGCGATTAACATGATTAACACAACTAAAGCTAAAGACATATTGTGAAATACAAAAAAAGTTATACTCCAAGTTGTATTAAAAACCAAATGTATAAAATAAATATAAACTGTGTTTATTTCTTTATTTTTTGTATGCCAATATAGCCATATTGAAATAGTCATCATCAAATACAGAGTAGTCCACACGGGGCCAAACAACCAGTCTGGCGGATTAAATATTGGTTTATTTAATAATGAATACCAAGGTTCCTTAAAATTAATTGTAGCTAAGCCACCAATTAAAGAGGCTGAAAAAGTAATGATTAGAAACAATATAAATGTTAATAATTTATTTTTAATCATGTTAATAATACATAGCAAAAAATGAGCAAAAAAACTATTTGGATAACTGGTGGTAGTACTGGAATTGGTAAAGCTCTAGCAATTAAATTTGCAAGTAAAGGGTGGAATGTGGCTGTATCAGCAAGAAGAACTGAATTATTAAATGAACTTTCAAATATATATGAAAATATCTCAGCCTTCCCACTAGACGTAACAGATAAAAAAAAGTGCACAGAAGTATTTGATGAAATTAAAAATAAGTTTGAAAATATAGATATATGTTTTTTTTCAACAGGTACTTGGAATCCTAAAAAGGAAAAAGATATAGATATAGAACAAATTGAAGAAGTCTTTAGAATAAATTTTTTCGGAACCCTAAATAGCATCAAAGCTGTTGAACAATATTTTAAAGACAAAAAAAGTGGGATAATTACTATAGTTTCTTCCATTGCTGGATATAGAGGTTTGCCAAATTCAACTGGTTACGGACCATCTAAATCAGCATTAAATAACTTAACTGAAAGTTTGTATTTTGATTTTAAAAGATCCAATGTTCGTATTTGTTTAGTATCTCCTGGCTTTATTAAAACGCCCATGACAGATAAAAATAATTTTAAAATGCCATTTTTAAAAACACCAGAATATGCTGCAGATCAAATTTATGATGGTTTAGTTAATAAAAATATATTTGAAATTCATTTTCCAAAGATACTAACAATAATATTAAAACTCTTTAGCTTTTTACCAAGTAAAATTTACTTTAGTTTGGTTGGTAAATTAACAAAATATCAAAAAAAATAATTAATCTTTAATAAATACTACTGTTAATTCAGCTACTTTAAATCCAAACTTAGTCATTGTAGCCCTATTGATGGCAACTTTCTCATCTTGTTTAAATATCCAGTCATCAAAAGTTATTTTTAATTCTCTACCTTTAACTGGAACTAACAATACATATTCAAATTTAAAAGCTGGGCCGTAAGAATAACCAATAGCCTTACCAACAACGTCACCTGCAGTCCCTTCATAATTATGTTCATCAATTTTATTAATAGTCCATTCTCTATCTTGGACTTCTCCATCGTCCCAATTAAATTTTTCTTTAAGGATCAATTGTTTGCCATCCCAAGTTCCATTTAAATCTGCAGAAAATTGTCTAGTAACTTTTCCAGATCTATTTTGTAAAACACCCCATGCCTTAACATTTCCAGTTAAATACTCTTCAATAATTAATCTTGGTTCTTTATTTTTAAAATCTTCAGGTTTCATAGAGCTATTGTCTGAACAACTTGTAATTAAGAATATTGAGATTATCAATAAAATTGACTTAATTAATTTCATATGTTGCATTAATTACTACAAAAATTGTTATTTCTTTTGCATTGAAAATTGTATCAGATCTATATTTTTGGATCTAAAACCAGCTTCACAGTAAGAAAGGTAAAACTCCCACATTCTTTTAAATGTTAAATCAAACCCTTTGCTTTTAATTTGTTCCCATTTTTTAATAAATTCATTTCTCCATATCGTCAAAGTATTTGCATAATGATCAGCGTAAGAAATATATGAATTAATAGTTAAACCATTATCAGAAACATAACGGTTTATGCTATTTTTATTTGGCAGGAAACCACCGGGAAAAATATATTTTTGAATAAAATCTTGTTTATTTTTATATCGATCAAATAAACTATCATCTATTGTAATTGCTTGAATTGCAGCTTTGCCACCTTCGGATAAATTGCTTTTAATTGTTTTGAAATAACTTTCTAAATAATTTTGTCCAACAGCCTCTATCATTTCAATTGAAGCTATCGAATTATACTTTCCTTGGAGATCGCGATAATCTTTAATTTCTATATTTACTTTTTCATTTAATCCAGATTTGAAAATTCTTTCTTTAGCAAATTCGTACTGTTTTTTTGAAATAGTAATACAATCAAGTTTAACGTCATATTTTTTTCCTAAATATTCTGCAAACCCACCCCATCCACAACCTATTTCTAAAACTTTGTCCCCAGTACCGGGTTTAATTAAATCTATTAATTTCTGATATTTATTATTTTGAGCGTCAGATAAATTTTTTGATTTATCATCAAATATTGCACTTGAATATGTAAGTGTATCATCTAACCAAAGAGAAAAAAAATCATTTCCTAAATCATAATGTTTAGCAATATTTTGTTTACTTCTGCTTTTGGTGTTTTTAATTATTTTATTTTTAACAAAATTTATTACTGGCAAATCAAGCAATCCTGCAAACTTATAAATTAGTTTTATATTTCTTGCAGTTAACTCAATTAAATTTGATAAGTTGTTGGTTTCAAATTCACCTCTCATATAACTTTCAGCAAATCCAATACTGCCCCCTCTAATTAGATTATAATTAAAATTTGGATTTTTAATAATGATATTTGCTTTTAGTGTATTATTTGGATTTCCAAATTTTAAAAAATTACCTTCAAAAGTTATTATTTCAAGATAACCATTATCAATTTTACTTAAAAATTTATAAACCAATTTATCTGCTGTTTTATTTAAAAACATTAGTTCTCTATTGTTATATTATTTTTAATTTTAAATTTTTTTTTAACAAATTTAATTCCTTTTACCCACAATTTAAACGCTTCAAAATGTATCGCTGAAATAATTTTAAATGTCATTAATGGGTGTTTTAGATATGATTTCATCAAATCTTTACTTGTTAAACATGATCTTTTGCCATCCTGTGATGCAAAAAGAATTTTACCTTCCTTATCGTATTGATCTATAATGACAGATAGCTTTTCCGAAGGATTTAGTGTCCTAAAAAAATATTTACAATCCATTTCTATAAACGGAGAAACATGAAATTTTTTAGAACAATTATTTTGAATTAAATTGTTTTCATTTTCTATTCTAAATACGTAAGTATGTTGTTCACCAAATGTATTCTTAACTTCATATAAAATAGATATTAATTTTTCATTTTCGTCATATACAAAAAAAATACTCAATGGATTAAATACATACCCTAATATTCTTGGGTAACATAAGAGTTTTATTTTTATATTTTCTGAGCTTATGTTGTTTTTTCTTAAATTAAGGTTAACCCAGTCAATTAATGATAATCCACCACGACCACCATGATCTTTTTCATAAAAACTAATTAAATTAAATTTATTTAATGAGAAAAAACTTATTTTTTTATCAAGGACTTTCATTTCTGAAAGATCAATTAATAGAGAAAATACTTTATATTTAAAAAAATGCTCTTTTGGCTTAAATCGTTTATGAATTACTGTCCCGTTATAAATACAAGAATTAGTCATTTATAGTTTTCAACATTTCAATTGATGATTTTATTCCATCTTCATGAAATCCATAACCAAAATAACTTCCTGCAAACAAAGTATTATTAACATTCTGGATAGAACTTAATTTTGACTGATTTTTCAAAGCATTTTCGTCATAATATGGATGTGTAAAATCAATTTCATTATAAATTTTATTATGATCGATTTTAAAGAAAGGGTTAATTGTCAAAAAAATATTTTTTTTGATCTTTAAATTTTGCAATTGATTTAACCAATAAGTAACTGATGAATCTTTTTTATTATGTGGATTTAAAGATGAATTCCAGGAACACCAAGCTTTTTTATTTTTTGGCATTGAGTTTTCATCAGAATGAATTACTGCAGTATTTTTTCTATATTTAAAGTTATTTAAGATTTGTTTCTCTTGATTAGTGGCATCTGAGATAATTTTTAAACTTTCGTCAGCATGTGATGCAAGAACAACTTTATCATAATTAAAAAATTCATTATCTGATCCATAATAAACTTTTACACCATTATTATCTCTTATAATCTTGTTAATTTCATAATTCTTATAATATTCACCACTAATATTTGATAAAATTTTATTAACATAAATTTTACTTCTATTAGAGACTGTAAACCATTGAGGTCTATTTTTAATTTTAAACAATCCATGATTTTTGAAAAAATTTAAAAAAAATGTAAATGGCATCTGTGATGCCTCGTAAGGTGGCATTGACCATATCGCTGAAACCATTGGTATTATGTGGTAATCTATAAAGTAATTAGTTTTGTTAATTTTTTTTAAATATTCTCCAAGTGTAATGTTGTCGTCCAATGTATTGGGTTCTAAATTTTCACATCTTTTATAAAAATTAATAATTTCAAAAAACATTTTAACAAATTTATAATTAAATAAATTTAGCCTATTTGAAAAAATACCTTTTAAACCTTTGCCACAATATTCAATATTAGTTTCTTTAACATTAACTGAAAATGACATGTCACTTTTTTCAATTTCAATTTCATTCTCTTTAAAAAAATTAATTAAGTTTGGGTATGTGATTTTATTAAAAACCATAAAACCAATATCAACTGCAACTTTTTCTTTATCACTATACTCAACATCTAAAGTATAAGAATGTCCACCAAACCGATCTTCCTTTTCAAATAAATCAACTTTATGTTTTTTAGATAAATAATAAGCTGAACTTAATCCTGAGATACCTGATCCTACTACTGCAATTCTCATTTAACAATTTTTAAGCAGCAGAGTCTTCATACTCATCCATTGATGGACATGTACAAAATAGGTTTTTATCTCCATAAACGTTATCTACTCTTCCAACCGGTGGCCAATACTTGGTTGTCTTTAAAAATTCAGATGGATAAGCTGCTTCCTCTCTTTCATATTTATGTTCCCATTTGTTAGATGCTAATTCAATGTGAGTATGTGGCGCATTCTTAACTGGATTATCTAATTTATCATATTTGCCTGAATGAATTTTTTCGATTTCTTGTTTAATTTTTTGAAGAGTTAAACAAAATCTATTTATTTCACTTAAACTTTCACTTTCAGTTGGTTCTATCATCATTGTACCTGCCACTGGCCAAGACATTGTAGGTGCGTGATAACCAAAATCTATTAAACGTTTAGCTATGTCTTCCTCTGTTATGCCTGTATCAGCCTTTATTTTTCTAATATCAATAATACATTCATGAGCTACATTTCCATTTTTTCCCTTATATAAAATCGGAAATGAGTCTTTTAATTTATGAGCAATATAATTTGCATTTAATATAGCTACTTGTGATGCTTTCTTTAAACCTTCAGAGCCCATCATTTTTATATAC
>Ga0208766_1001992_pt1 | contig 10723 bp, 13 predicted proteins | sample ETN01SmetaG_3_FD_185792 | JGI IMG/M metagenome (GOLD analysis project Ga0208766, IMG submission 185792) | Marine microbial and viral communities from oxygen minimum zone, Eastern Pacific Ocean - ETNP2014F12-01SV263 (SPAdes) (version 2) | ecosystem: Environmental > Aquatic > Marine > Oceanic ...
CAAAAGAAGAACCAGTTGTAGAAGCAAAAGAAGAACCAGTTGTAGAAGCAAAAGAAGATACTAAAAAAGACTAATCAAAGTATCATTAGTAGTAAATACCCCTATTTTCAAGTAAAATTACAATGTGTTCAATTATCGGCTTTTCTGGAAATGAAATTGCAGCTCCAATCATTGTAAAGGGATTGAAGAGAATGGAGTATAGAGGATATGATAGCGTAGGAGTTGCAACAGAATCAAAAAATCAAATTGAACTAAAAAAAGGAACCGGGAAAGTAAGCGAAGTAAACTCTAAATTTCAACTAGATACATTACCAGGAAAAATAGGCATAGGTCACACCAGATGGGCAACTCACGGGAAAGTCACAGATCTTAATGCACATCCACATCCAAGTAATTCAGGAAAAATTGCAATAGTACATAATGGAATTATAGAAAATTTTGAAGAACTAAAAAAGCAATTAGAAGATGATGGGTACAATTTCAAAAGTGAAACAGATAGTGAAATAATTGCAAATTTACTTCAAAAAAATTACGAATCAACAAAAAATGTAAAAGATACAATTATGAAAACAGTTTCTGAAATAAAAGGTCATTATGCATTTGTAGCAATGTTTGAAAATGGTCAACTTGCAGCAGCTAGATTTCATGAACCACTAATTATTGGAGTTGGACAAGAAAATATTTTCTTATCAAGTGATGTGTTGGGATTCATTGAATATACAGATAATGCAATATATATGAAAAGTGGAAATTTTGTAATTTTAGAGAATAAAGAATTTCAAATATTAGATTTTAACGGAGAAAAAGTTAAACATGAAATAACAAAAGTCTCAAAAGAATTTGGAGATGCATACAAAGGTGATTATGCACATTTCACATTAAAAGAAATTTATGAACAGCCAGATTTGATCTTAAAAGCAGGAGAGGAAACAACAGAAGGTTTGGATGAAGCAGTAGAATACATAAAAAATGCAAAAAATATCTACATCACAGGAAGTGGAACAAGTTACAATTCAGCATTAATTGCAAAACAAATCTTATCAAAATATGTAAAAATTAAATCAGAACCAATTATAGCAAGTGAACTTCAATTTGCACCAGAGACAATTGAGGAAAATTCAGTTTTAATTGCAATATCTCAAAGTGGAGAAAGTGCAGATGTTTTAGAAGCAGTAAGAATTGCAAAAAAAAGTAACTGTAAAATTATTTCTATTGTTAATTTACTCACATCATCACTTACACGCAAAGGAGATGCTGTATTAGGAATGAATTGTGGACCAGAAATTGGAGTTGCTGCAACAAAGAGCTTTACTGCACAACTAATTGTATTATACAAAATGGTACAGAAATTAGGTGAAAATATTACAATTAATTTTAAAGGGTTTTCAGAATCAATTTCAAAAATTATAGAGAATCCACTTGAGATTCAGAAAATTGCAAAAGAGTTGAAAGATGTATCAGACATTTACATTTTAGGTAGAGGAATTAACTATCCAATTGCAATAGAATCAGCATTAAAATTAAAAGAATTAACATACATTCATGCAGAAGGAATACCAGGTGGAGAATTAAAACATGGACCACTTGCATTAATGGATACAGACGTTTTTGTAATTGTCATTAATCCAAATGATTCAACATATACTGACACATTGACAAGTGCACGAGAGATTAAAGCCCGCGGAGCAAAAATTATTGGCGTTTCAGATATTGAAAGTGACGTTTATGATCATTGGATAAAAATTCCAAAAATTAATGAGATTCTATATCCAATTTCAGAGATAATTCCAATTCAATTATTAACATATTATGCAGCTTTGGAAAAAGATACAGATCCTGACTATCCAAGAAATTTAGCTAAATCAGTTACTGTAAAGTAGAAATTCGTTTGTATTCTTGTTCAAACAAAGTAAATAATTGCTCTATAGAATTTTCGGTTTTTAGTAAAGATGCAATTATAGCACCACCAGCTCCTGCACCTTCTTTTACAAAACCGTCTGCATAGGAACGAAATCCAAAATGTTGAGAATTATGTAGACAAGGATCACACGAAAGCACTGCAATATTATCAATTTGTTCTAAAGTTTCAAGAAATTTTGCTTGAGAGTCATCAACAATATAAGAAGTACATCCAATTGCTGAATTTTTTTGATTATAACCAATGTGTTTTGCTAGTTGTAACACAGCAAGCATTTGTGTACCACCTGCTAAAATTACATGACAATTTTCTGATGCAGATGACAACATACCTGCACAGACTGGCATCATAGGATCACCAAAATTTGCAATTATTTCTAATGCATCATCAGATTTTTTACGTTTTAATGCATCTAAAACAATTTTATTTTTTAGATCTAATGGATTGTTTTGCATGCTAGAACTAACATTACATTCCAATCCAAATGCTCTCAAAACTGTAAGAGCAGTAGTAGTTCCACCAGGAATACACTCACCTATAACAAGACAATCAGTATTTTTAGACATAATTTTACCTAATTTTTTTCCATATTCAATTCCAGATTTTACTTGCTCAATAGACATTGCAGGAGATTCAGAAATATTTTTTCCAGGAAGTATGCCAGCGTCAAAATAACACAAGGATGGAGCAACTTTACTTCCTGCATTTACAACAAAATGAGGAATTTTTGCAGCATTTAATGAAACACGAGTTAACAATGCAGGAGTAGGTTTTCCGTCAGGAGAAATAGGAATTCCAGGTATACAGACACATTTTCCATATTCAATATATTCAGAATCTGCAGGTGCAGTAAATTTTAAAAATTCTTTATCAGCTCCTGCAATAGTGATTCCAGGAATTTCACAGGTTTCACTATACGATGCAACTAAACCAAAAGTAAATCGTTTTTTTGAAAGATCTTGGATAAAGTTTTTTGCATTGGCCACATCGCCATGACAATTAATTGACATTTTACCCACCCATTCTATCTACAAAAGAATCTTCAGTAATCTTTTGCATTACAGGATTTGTAGTTTTTTCATTTCCAATAGTAGATGTTGCAGACATGCCATAATCATGACCAGGATACAATACAAGATTATCATCAAAACTATGCAATACATCAAACAAGCTGTGATAAAGTTCATTTGCACTGCCACCAGGAAGATCTATTCTTCCACAATTTCCAACAAAGAGAGTATCACCAGAAAAAATTTTTCCATCGCCTACAAGGCAGATACTATCTTTAGAATGTCCAGGGGTATGATAAACAACCAATTCCGAACATCCAAACTTGATTGAATCACCATTTTTTACAACCATATCATTTTGTAAAGTTGATGCTTCGTGCTGTACAATTTTAACAGATAATTTCTTTGCTAATTCTTCATTTCCTCTTGTGTGATCATCATGCCAATGCGTATTTACAATATATTTTGGATTAAGATTTTGTTCATCAATTATAGTAGTTATTTTTTCTAAATCCCAAGATGGATCAATTATGATTGTTTCATGTGTGGATTCATCTTCAACAATATAAGAAAAATTTTGCATTGGGCCTACAGGAATTTGATGAACTATCACAAAACATCTATCTCCGCTTCAGGCGGAATTCCTATCTTTTCAGCAAATAATTCTCCAGTCAAGTCTTTTCTCTTTGGAATTCCTTGTTTCATTTTATGAAAAGTTACAGTCATGTCACATTTTGTAAAAAGCGAAGCAGTTTCACCTGTTTGAGGATCCATTCCAGATGGGACATCAACAGCAAATTTGTAACAATCAGTTTGATTAATGAAATTAATTGCAGATGCATAAGGCTCTCTAATGTCACCTTTAATTCCGGTACCGAGAATTCCATCAATAATAATATCTGGTTTAAAGTCAAAATTTGTAGAATTTCCAGTAATTAGTTTTACAGAAGGCATTTTCTCAAGCAATGACCAATTCCAATTACTTTCATCAGTTTTAATTTTATCAGGTGTTCCAAGTAATACTACAGAGACATTAGCGTTGTGACCTGCAAGATGTCTAGCCATAACTTGACCATCACCACCATTATTTCCCATTCCAACAAATATTACAATATTTTTTGAATCTACACTGCCAAATTTTTCAATTAATTTTCTAACAGCAACTGCGCCTGCATTTTCCATCATGAATTTTTTTAAAAATCCCATATCATGACCTTTATTTTCAATTTGATACATTTGATCTACAGTTATTTCCACAGAACATCTCAGATATGGTTTCAATAAAGAGGTTTTGCAAACGCCTTTAACTAAGAATAACAGTTTCTGATTCTATGGGATTAAAAAATGTAAAAATTTCACTTCCACAAATTTCTAAAGAATTAGAAAAAACAAACGCATCTAGAGAATTTCTAATAAAAAATAATCGTGAAGTTATAATAAATTGCAGTCAAGCAATAATCGCAATTCATAAAAATGATTTAAAATCAGCAAAATTGAAAATTAAAAAAGCAAAATCACTTCTTGCAAAATTAAAACAAAAAACTACAGGAGATCTTAATAGATATATTTTAACACCGGAACAAGAATTAGTCGAAGCAGTTGCATTATTATCAATTATAGAAGGAAAACAAATTCCAACTTACAAATCAATCAAAGTTTCAGGTGAATCATACATACTTGGTTTGCTAGACTGTATTGGAGAATTAAAAAGACAGGTAATTGATCAAATTAGAATAGGCAATTCAAAAAATGCTGAAAAATATTTTGGAATCATGGAAGAATTGTATCTAATTTTATATCCATTTGCAACATATGATAAAATCGTTAAAGAATCAAGAAGGAAATTAGATGTAAATAGAATGTTAGTTGAAGATACCAGATTAGTCCTTACTGAAGAAATTAGAAGACAGGAATTTATTAAAAATATTAAGAAAAATTCTAAAAAATAATCCATGCGGGTAGTGGGATTCGAACCCACGAACTCCTAAGAGACTAACCCCTCAAGCTAGCGCCTTTGACCAGGCTGGGCGATACCCGCATAAAAAATTCCTTGTAGGGTTTTTATAATCCTTGATTGATTTTTTCAAGTGTGTTAGTACCTGTAAGATGTTTTTCATGTGGAAAATTAGTCGCCGATAAATATTCAGATTATCAGAATAGAATTAAAACTGGAGAAGATCCAAAAAAAGTTCTTGATGATTTAGGTATGGAAAGATATTGCTGCAGACGTATGCTATTAACAACAGTTGAGACAATTCAACAAGTAATTCCATTTTATGAAGCAATGCATAAGAGAAATCAAGAAGTGCAAAGCGAACTAGAATAAATTGTCAAAAATTACCGCAATTTCTGGTAGAGTTCTGTATAACAGCAGAGGCAGTAAAACTATAGAAGTTGATGTTACAACTGATGAAAAATATCAAGGTAGAGTTTGTGCACCATCTGGTGCAAGTGTAGGAAAATTTGAAGCAGTTAGTTTTCCTAACAACAGTCCTGAAGAAAGTTTATCAATTTTAAATCAGAATTCAGAAAAATTTATTGGAATTGATTCAAGTGACCTAAAACAAGTACACGATGTTATTCATTCTATAGATCAAACTGACAATTATGCAAAAATTGGTGGTGCTTGTGCATTTGCAATAACAATTTCTGCAACAGAATCTGCAGCAAAAGCAGAAAATAAACAGCTTTTCCAAATGATTAGTGGAAAATCAGATTTGAAATTTCCATTTCCATTAGGAAATATACTAGGAGGCGGTGCACATGCAGGACCAGGTACTCCAGATATTCAAGAAATTTTAGTTGCATCAATAGGTGCAAAAACTGTTCGAGAATCAATTGACACCAATCTCCAAGTACACAAAGAATTAAAGAAATTAATTTTAAAAAATGATCCAACTTTTACAAATGGACGTGGTGACGAAGGAGGATGGGCACCAAAATTCAATAACGAAGAAGCACTAGACATTTCAGTCAAGGCAATTGAAAATTTAGGTTTTACATTAGGAAAAGAAGTTGGATTAGGAGTTGACTTTGCATCATCAACACAGTGGAATGAAGAAAAGAAAAAATATGTTTACGATCGTGCAGGATTTGAAAATGATTCAGGCGAACAAATTGAATTTGCATCAAAGATTATAGAAAATTACAAATTGATTTATGCAGAAGATGCCGTACATGAAGAAGCATTTGAGGACATGGCAGAGATAACAAAAAAATTCCCTAATTCAATGATTACAGGTGATGATCTAACTGTAACAAATAATAAAATTCTTACAAAAGCAGTTGAGGCAAAATCTTGTAATGCTGCAATTTTGAAGGTAAATCAGGCAGGCAGTCTTTTTGATGCATTAGAATTTGCTAAGGTTGCTAATGAAAATAATATTAAATTAATCACATCTCATCGCTCAGGTGAATCTAGTGACTCACATATTTCACATATTGGAATTGGAACCGGCTCAAAATTACTAAAAGTAGGAATTGTTGGTGGAGAAAGAGTAGAAAAAGTGAATGAATTGATTCGTATTTCAGAGCATGATTTAATACATGGCATGATTGACTTTTAAAAATCGCAATGAGCCAACAAACAGAAATTACTGATCTAAAGAAGAAAGTGTTAGCAACAGGTATTCGTGTTGGAACAGATATGAAAACCAAATCAATGCGTCCATTTATCACATCAGCTAGTCCTGAAGGACTTTACATGATAGATATTGACATTACATTAGCCAAAATCAAAAGTGCTGCAAAATTTGCAACAAAATTTGACATGAAAAAAGTCATTGTCTGCTCTGGAAAAGAATATGCAACAACTCCAATTGAGAAATTTGTTGAATTAACAGGTGCAACACAGATGCTCAGAAGATTCATGCCAGGAACATTGACAAATCCATCATTACCATATTTCATTGAACCACAACTAATCATAATTTCAGACCCAGAAGTCGATGGTCAAGCAATTATTGAGGCAACAAATGCTGGAATTCCAGTAATCGGTATTTCAAATACAAATAATATTACATCAAATCTAGACCTAATAATTCCGGCAAATAACAGAGGTAGAAAAGCATTAGCAACAATTTACTGGCTATTAGCAAGAGAGATTTTAATTCAAAAAGGTGAACTCAAAGAAGATCAAGACATGAAATATGAAATTGATGACTTTGAGACAAAAATAGAAGAAGAATTATAGAAGTTTTCTTCAAAATAACTATTTGACTTCAATAGCTAAAGCTCCTGGGAAAATCATTCTATTTGGAGAACATTTTGTTGTTTATGAGAACAGAGCCATTCTTGGTGCTATCGATAAATATGCAACAGTAACATCTGAAAAAACAAATACAGATAATATTCTAATTTCATCATCACTTGGACAATCATCAATAAAAAAAGATGAAGAAGTATCTAATGTAGAAAAAAAATTTAGACCGTTTTTCTATATTGCAAAACAATTAATTTCAAAAAATGGTTTTGATAAGGGAATTAGTATTAAAATTGAATCTGAGATTCCAATTGGTGCAGGTTTAGGATCATCATCAGCATGTTGTGTTGCAGCAGCTGCATCAATTTCAAATTTATTTGGAAATACTAATGAAAAAGAAATTTTAGAGTTATCTATACAAGCAGAAAAAACTATTTTCCCAAATTCGTCTGGAGCTGATTGTACAGTATCAGTACATGGAGGAATTATTGAATATCAAAAAGAAAAAGGCTTTTCAAAAATTGATACAAAAAATAAATTTAATTTTTTAATAATAGATTCAGAGCAAATTCATGCAACTGATAAGGTAGTTGAAAGAGTAAAGAAATTCAAAAATGAAAATACTAACGTGTTTACAGAATTATGTTCAGAAGAAGAGAGATTGATTACAAAAGCATTAGAAAGTATGGAGAATAATGATTTAAAAACAATAGGAAAATGTATGGCACAAAATCAAATTTTCTTAGAGCAAATTGGAGTTTCTAATGACGAGTTATTGTCAATCATAGAAGAAATAGAGATGATTACATTTGGTGCAAAAATTACAGGAGCAGGAGATGGCGGATGTGTTATTGCATTAACAGAAGAAGGAAGTGATCTTTCAGAATATACTAACACGACAAAATATCAAACTTATCATGTATCAATACAGAAAACAGGTATGCAGGTTTTTAATAGCTAGGATGATGGTACAGGTATGATTCTAATAAAACTTGGAGGCTCAATTATTACAAATAAAGAAAAGCCATTATCACCTAGAAAAAAAACCATAGACAATATTTTAAAAGAAGTTGGAAAGATCAAAGAACCAATAATTATTGTACACGGTGGCGGTTCATACGGACATTATTGGTCAGTGAAATATAATATGCATACAAAACCTGCTAAAACTAGCCCAAAAGGTGTTGCAATTGTCAAAAATTCAATGGTAGAATTGAACAAAATCATTCTAGACAGTGCAGTAAAAAATAAGGTCAATTCGTATTGTTTACCGCCTACAGATTTTATGAATGGAAACAAATCGATTAAAAGTAAAATTTTGACAATTAACGATATTGCAAAATCAGGATTGACACCAATAACATTTGGAGACGCATTGTGGTTTGGACAGAAAAAATCTTACATTTTATCTGGAGATGTGATAATGACTACAATTGCAAAAGTTTTGAAGCCAAGACTATCACTTTTTGTTTTAAACGTAGATGGTGTTTATTCAGATTTGAAGACAAAGAAATTGATTCATGATTTCAGAAAGGAGACACCTAAAATTCAAGAGAATGTGATGGATGTTACCGGTGGCATGACTAGAAAAATTACAGAAGCTAACAAAATGGCAAAGGCAGGATTGAAAGTATTTTTTGTAAATGGTAACAAACCAAAGAGAATTACCGATGCAATTTTAGGAAAGAAATTTGAAGGCACATTATTCAGGAAATAATCATGGAAGAATTTGTAATATTAGTAGATGGGAATGATAATCCAATAGGAAAAGAGGAAAAGGTAAAATGTCATTTACCAAATGGAAAACTTCATAGAGCATTTACTGCGTTAATTTTTAACAAAGAAGGTAAGTTACTTCTAACAAGAAGAAGTGACTCGAAAATGCTTTGGCCTGGAGAATGGGATGGTACAGTTGCAAGTCATCCCAGAGAAGGCGAGACATATGTATCATCTGCAGAACGTAGAATGCCTGAAGAAATTGGAATTACATGTCAAATGAATTATGTTAACAAATTCGAATATCATGTTCCATACAAGGACGTTGGTTCTGAAAATGAAGTTTGTGGAACATTAATGGGAGTAGTAGATGATTTTGATGAAACATCGTTAATCAAAGATGAGATTTCAGCAATAAAATGGATTTCACCTGATGAATTGAAACAAGAACTAGAAAATAACAGAGACATCTATTGTCCATGGATGGTTATTGCATTGTATTATCTTGATGATTGTGAATCTGAAACAAAAACCAAATTTTCTTCTTTAATTTCAGACTGGACAAAAGGCAAATTAAAACAAGATTATGAAAAAGCAATTAAACACTACATCCCTGAAAACAATTGGAGATTGGTGAATTGAAATCCTCAGAATCAATAAAGAAAAATGCCGTATTTGTAAACAAATTTCTTAAAAAAGAATTGAAAGGTGATCCAAAACAGCTGTATGATGCAGCTGCCCATCTGATTATACATGGTGGAAAAAGACTAAGACCATACCTAGTTTTGAAAAGCTGTAAAGTTTTAGGTGGTAAACAAGCTGATGCAATAGCTGCTGCAAGTTCTGTAGAAATGATTCACAACTTTACATTGGTACATGATGACATTATGGATAATGATGAAATGAGACACGGAGTTCCAACAACTCATAACAAATTTGACATGCCATTAGCAATTTTAGCAGGAGATGTACTATACTCTAAAGCATACCATACAATTTCATCAAAATCAAAACTTTCCCCAAATTATACTACTCAATTAGTCACAAAATTATCTAAAGCATGTGTTGAAATTTGTGAGGGACAAGTTGATGATGTTAAACTAGCAGAAAACAAGAGAATTCCGACTGAACAAGAATATATCAAAATGATTGAAAAGAAAACTGCTGTTCTTTTTGAGGTATCATGTGCAATGGGTGCAATTTGTGCAAAGAAAAAAGAAAAGGATGTAAAGAATTTGGCATCTTTTGGACGTAATTTAGGAATTGCATTTCAGATAACAGACGATTTGATTGGAATTATGGGTGATAGTAAAGTAACAAAAAAACCAGTAGGGAATGATATTCGTGAAGGTAAAAAATCACTTCCAATTCTCTTAGCAATAAGAAAAGCAAGAGGAAGTGACAAGAAGAAAATTCTCAAAGTTTTTGGAAAATCAAAGGCTGCAAAAAAAGATGTACAAACTGCAGTCAACACAATTCGCTCTTTAGGAATTGAAGAAGAAGTTCGTAAAAAAGCATTACAGTATGCAACAAAAGCAACAAAGTCACTTGGTAGCTATTCAGGAAGCGACAAAAATGAAATGGTTAGTCTTTTAGATTTTGTAGTAAAAAGAAGTCTTTAGAAAATTTTAGATTTCTAAACTTTCAACATCAAGTATGAATTGATTCACACATTGATTTACTTGAGAAGGATCATGATCTAACATCTTTTTTTCACATTCTGGGCAGGTTCTAGAATTTATAGCAGCAAATGCAACAGGATTTCTTGCTTCTCTAACAAACATCCATAGGCATTTTTCAATTTGACTTTTGTTGTGGTCATTCATTTGTTTGTCGCATATTGGACAAGAAGTCTTTATCATGCTGTTTTAGGTGAAA
>Ga0208766_1001994_pt1 | contig 10717 bp, 7 predicted proteins | sample ETN01SmetaG_3_FD_185792 | JGI IMG/M metagenome (GOLD analysis project Ga0208766, IMG submission 185792) | Marine microbial and viral communities from oxygen minimum zone, Eastern Pacific Ocean - ETNP2014F12-01SV263 (SPAdes) (version 2) | ecosystem: Environmental > Aquatic > Marine > Oceanic ...
CCAATACCTATACCTCCAAACGTAGGAATGCCAATGCCACCTCCGCCTATGGCTGGAGCGCCTATGAATCCGAATCCATTCGCCCCTCAACCTCAAATTGCACCCAGTAGTTTTTCAGTCAAAGCTGCGCCCAGAGAAGATTTGATGAGTACTGAAGAAGCAAGTGGCTTGCTTGATGATCTGAATGAATAATATCGTTAAGATATTACTTTCACGGGCTCTTTAGAGCCTGCGAGTGGTAAAAAGGTAGCATTTTCTAGTTTTTTAACTTCATTCTTAATTGCATTAAAATCATTTAATGAGGGTAGATTTGTGTCATCTAATTGTCTTGGTAAATCAAAACCCGGGCCAGGTATTTCATCAAGTTTAGTGGCAAGGCGTTTTGAAACATCTAACAAATTACCTTCAGATGAACAGTGGCGCCTTTCCAACCTTAATGCAGTCCATTTCAATAATTGATTGCCCACTGATTCGAGGCGCCGTAATAGTACAACTGTGTCGTCATTCATTTTTCCATTTAAAGGACTTATTATCTCAAGTAAACGAACTAATCGTTGAACGCGGACATCCCTTGGGGAATTATCTAATTCGCCGCCAATTTGTTCTCTAACAGAATGCCAAATTGAATCAAATGATGTTGGTGGAGGCATAACTTGTTGATTCTCAGGAGTTGGTGGTTCTATTTCCTCATGTGTGGTTTCGGTATTGGTATTCTCTGCAATGATTGTTGGTTGCTGTGTTTCTTCAAGTGGCACTAAAATTGGTTTCAATGGGTGAAGTTTTGCGAATACTTCAGGGGTTGAGGGGGTGAATAACATGGTGGGGGCGTGATTTTTTTCTAGTAGGGCGGATAGATGCTTTGCAATATCTGGGATTGATTCAGAAAGTCTTGTGAGTTGGTCTGGCCTTGCACTTTTATCTCTAACCTCTTCAAGAAGTTCCACATCACGATAAAGGGGCAATCTCTCTAACCTCTCCTTTAATTTAGGATAATCAGAAACTGCAGACCTAATTGCTGGTAATTGTATCCAAAGCTCAACATGATCTCTTTCTGCCAATACATCAAGGTTTGATACGTCCCAACCCTCCTGGCGCCACATATCTAATTCAGCAACAGTTGCTAACATTAAGCGATCTTCTCTTGAATTGGTGTTGAAAGATGGAGTACTTTGTCCTGATTGTAAGTTCATAATTTGATCTTCATATTCAGACAATGTTAGATGGAATGGATTGATGTTAGTGGGCCAAAGTGTAGCCAATGATATTCTGCTTTCATCTAATTTTTCACGATGCCAACGATTTCTCCTCAGTTGTTTTGCCATACCCTCCCTTATTTTATCATAATCAACATTATCAACATCTACTCGATATAGCAAGCGGCGCCAATCATTGGCATTTTCAATACCTGAATAACTAACATCTATGGTGTCAATAGTTGACAATATTTGTTTGCAAACTTGAATTTTCTTGGCGTGTTCATCAATAGCAAGCCAACCACTACGAGGGGTGTTATCTAACAAAGATTCAAGTGCTTTTACTTGAAATCCTGATTCCTTCCAAGATGTTAATCTAGAGCGTGATTGTTGCTCTCTTTCATCCCTGTAATCATCAAGTAGGGAAAGTAATTCTTCCACTTGATCTATTCTCTCTACTTGACCTTGTAACGCAACAGCAGTGCCCGAGTGCTCTGGAAATAAATTCAATAATTCATCAAGTCTTATCCAAGCATTAACTAACTTCTTGGCATTATTTTCGACAGTTTCTACTCTGGATTCTAGTTCTAATAAATCTGATGGCTGGGGGTTAGAAGGTGCTGTAATATGCAACCCTCTTGACTTCAAATCATCTAACCATTTTATGATCTCAACTAACCTTTTATTGTAATCTAATGACATCTGAGATGCCTGTTGTTGTAATTCATCTAATCGATTTGAATCCTCCATCCTCTGAGCTAATTTTGCTTTTTCTAGTAAATTAATGGCTGAAATATGGTCAAATATTGATATTACTTCAGTGATGTATTCCTCTATATTACTCAATTTGGTATCCATTTCTTGAATGCGACTAACTTCAGCATATCTTTGTTGTAAATTGCCTTCAATTTTTGTTAAATCCCAGCCCCTATCATTTCTAAGATGTCCCACCATATCTTCAAGAATTTGGGTGCGGCGGAACTGGCGATGTTCTAATGCCAAAACGGCTTCTTCGATATGTGATTTAGGGGCGACATTAGCGATCGATTCTACTACATCATTGGAATGGGGGGTCATTGATTCATCAATTATTTCTAAGCGCTCTAGCCACCCCTTCAATTCTTCACTCCTACCTTCTCTAGACCAACTTGCTTTTGCATCATCGGCAGTAAATACCCATGGCCTCCTACGACGAATTATTTCTCGCCATTTGCGCTGGTTGAATTCAATTTTTGTTGGGTCACGTAAAGACTCTAGAAGTTCTTTTCTTTCCGACCATACTATTGGCCATCTTTCAACTTTCACACGTAGTTTTGTTGAAATTTTCATTGCTCTTTCTAGATGAAGAATGGAGTCTGAAATATTACCTCCAGCCTTTTCAAGATGCGCCCCTATAATTGCAACGTCGAAACCCTCGGCTCGCCAACGAAGGCGGCGGTCGTCGAGGAAATCACCGTCTAACAGAAGAGAACACCGGTAAAGCGAAGGGGGATGGTGTTGTCAATTGTTCCGGCTAAGGAATATCACTCTTACAGAGTGAATTTTGTTGGTGAAATATTTTTTCTGCATGTGTTTTGTGGTATTTATTGCAATAAACGGCAATATATCAAGAGTAGATAAAACGCTCTCCCTATGGGAGAGTTGGGGTCAACATCAAGTAGTCAATCACTCGGCTAGGGTGAATATGACACCGCTAGAAATTGGGTTAACCCTGTTTGGAACATTGCTAAGTGGAGGGATTATTTTTTGGATGGTTCAAGTTGATGGGCATTTCAGAAGATATAGTCAAGAAGCAAGAAAAGAACGTGAAGCACAATCAACTAGATTGATTATGATGGTAGATGAAGTTGAAAAACTTTCAAGAGACTGTGCTGCTTTAATTCACACTCAACCGAAATTGAAAGGTCTTATTTCAGCACACAATTCAATATCCACATTGGAAGCATCTTTGGAGGCAGAAATTGGGGCTCCAAGTGTAAGAGATGCTGCTGGGGAATTACTTGTAGCAATTAGAGGAATGTTAGCAACTCACCAATCTAAAGGAGACTTTACCATCGTGGGTGATCGACCTGATCAAGGAGTTATGGGGTTAGCTGACCGATTGTTTGGTTTGTTCAGTGAGTTGGATATCCACGGGCCAAAAAATCTAGCATTAACTGCACTTGAAGCAAGGCGCCTTGGAGAATTAGCACATTTTCTGGGTGAAGATGGCTGGGCTAGAGCATGTTACAAAGAAGTAGTTAGTAACTTAGCACCAGGAAACCTATCCTCTATGCGTTGCCTTGCATCACTTGCAAAGGATGCTGCAGATATTGAAGATGAAGCACATTGGGTTTCTGAGCAATTATCACAATTACCAGATGATGTTGAATTGTTGAGGCGGCTTTCTGTTTTGAGGCCAGATACTGCTGAAAGAAATGTTCAGCGCTTAGAGGCACTTGGAAAGGCCACCCCTGCAGACCATAGTTTCGTATCTGGCCTCAAAGAGCGTTTACAAGGAGATTCCTCTGACCAATCATTGGCCGCTGTAGAAGCTGCCATTGAACAAAATCCTACTGTTGAACAATATTTACTGAAAGCACGTATTCACAGACGAAGGGATGAGCCATTACTAGCAATAGACGCTGTTGAAGAAGGTCTTGGTTTGCCTGGTGGTAGACAACATGGTGAATCGTGGGCACTGTTAGCTCACTTATTGTCTGCTGACTCAAAACAGTTACCTAAAGCCCTGAAAGCATCAGTACATGCTTGCGCTTTGAATGCAGGGGGAACAGAACTAATCCTACTTAAATCAGAATTACTCGAAAGAAGTGGGCGTACGGATGATTCGTTTGAATGGTTGGAAAATGTGCTAGGAAATGATCCTAATAACTCAATCGTTAGAACTGAATTATCTCAAATGCATACATTTCATGGTAGAAGAAGTGAAGCATGGGAAGTTCTAGAAAACGCACCAAACTGGGGTGAAGCATCACTACATATTCAGAAGGGGCGACTATTGTTAGCAGACTATGATGCTAACAGAGATGCCGGCCACTCTGATACTGAAATTCTAAGTGCTGCTGAATCATCATTCAGGGACGCATTAACTGCGGATAGGGAAAGTGGCCTTGCATGGCTTTGCCTAGGTCGATGTCAACGTCTTGGGGACGATATATCTGAAGCGACAATTTCGTTGAATCGTGCTCGAAGATTGATGGACGACCCATTGATTGCTGCGGAAGAAAGTCTGATTGCACTTGATGAAGGAAGAATTGATGATGCTGCTAGATTGATTGATGAGGCTGATATTATAGACAGTAAATCACTTGTCATACCATATGTGAAAGGGCTTGTTGCTGCTAAACGCGGGCATATGTCAGAAGCCCTAGATCGCTTCAATGAAGTGTTAATGACAAATCCACACCACGTTCGTGCTAGATTGAATAGAATTACACTACATTTACTTGCAGAGGATGTCCAGACTGCTTTGGATGATTGTGATTGGTTGTTGATGACCTACCCGACCCTGTTGCTTGCAAAATTAAGGAGAGGGGAGGCACTCATTCAGCATGGGATATTTGATGAGGCTGAAAAAGAAATTCGGGCTGTGCTTAATGAACAACCAGAAAATGAAGTCGCCCTTACAAGACTTGGTGCTTGCTTACTTGCACAAGGAAGGGCTGAAGAGGCTTTCATCCCCCTAAACAATGCATTGAACCTTAACTCAGGATATCCTGAAGGTTACTATCAAAGAGCAATGTTGTATCTTGAAATGGGTGAAGTAGATGGGGCTCTTTCAGATTTCAAAATGACTGCTAAACTTGCTCCAAGACATGTAGATTCATTGCTGAGAGTTGCTGCGATTTACCATGAAAAGGATGACTTTGAGAAGGCGGAGGTTGCGTGGAGAAAAGTTCTCGATGCAGACCCCGATAACAAATTAGCACGGGCTAGACTTGATGAAGTTAGAATATCACTATCTAAAACTGCTTGAAATTAATCTAACCGAAGGGTTGATGGAAAGCCCCCTAATGGGCTACTATGGTGTTTAATATTGGACAAGTCGCGCCACCTTTTAACTTACCAAACGCACACCCAAATATTGGTTCAAGTAAAATGAGTTTAGAAGATGTGATGGGCGAAAGAGGGACGATTGTTGTATTCTCTTGTTTACATTGTCCGTATGTTGTTGGCAACATTGGTAGGATAGATGCTTTATCTCAATATGCTGAAGAGAATGCTTTGGGTTTTGTGGCTATCAACTCTAATGCAGCAAACCCAAACTATGCTTCAGATTCAGCACAGAGAACTAGTGAATATTGTGAGAATGGCGTTGCATACCCTTTCTTAATTGACACAAACCAATCTGTTTCTGAGGAATGGGGGGCGGAGCGCACCCCTGAATTCTATTTACTTGATGAAAATAGTTCACTAGTTTATCGGGGCCGATTTGATGATTCCCCAAAGAACCCTGGGATGGCAACAACGTCTGATATGATGGATGCTCTAAATCAATTCTTATCAGGTGAAAAAGTACAGAATCCTAGAACTGATTCTATCGGTTGCTCAATAAAATGGGTCTGATAGAAACTAAGACATCCAATTGAAATATCACTGCAACTCGCGGTATTATGAACGACATGGTCGATGGGCTTTCTCAAAGAAATGCGTATGGGTGCCATGTATACTTGGATTATGTGAATTTTTTTCCTCGTAATGGTGATGTTTCTGTACAAGTATTGGATATATTGCGCTCTAGTGTAAAAGAATGTGGAATTAAAGAAGTGCATTCTCATTCTGAAAAATTTGATGGAAGTGAAAGTCCTTTGGGATTTGCATCAATTGTATTAATTGATGAAAGTCATGTGACTGCGCATTGTTATTCTGAAAAAGGTTGGTTGGCTTTGGATGCGTTTACTTGTGGAAGTCATGATCCTAATCAACTTGCTAATTTAATCCATGAAAAATTAATTGGGATATGTGGTGATTTGAAACTAATGAAAAGAGAGGCCGTAGACCGTTTTATTCATGAAAAACTCTAGAATGTGGTATAAATATGAGTGTGCGGGACTTTATTGAAGAACATTATCGGCATTTTAATGCTGGAGTAATTACTTCCTGTGTCCAATCTTTGGAAGAATTTATTCAAAGCGGGGGGAAGTTGATGGTTACTCTTGCTGGAGCAATGTCTACTGCTGAAATTGGTCGCACACTAGCTCCTGCGATTAGGGCTGGTTTAGTTCATGGGATTTCATGTACGGGTGCTAATTTAGAGGAAGAGGTGTTCAATCTTGTTGCTAGAAATCATTATGAAAATGTTGATTGGAGAAATACTACTGCAAAAGATGATTGGAATCTTAGAAAAAGAGGAATGAATCGTGTGACTGATACATGTATTCCTGAAGATAAAGCGGTAAGGTATATTGAAAAAATCCTATTGAAAAAATGGTTGGATGCGGAAAAAAAAGGTGAATGTAAGCCACCACATGAATACCTAATAGATGTGATAAAATCCACAGAAATAGATTTTCAAGTAGATCCTAATAATTGTTGGTTAATTGCTGCTGATGAAATGGATGTCCCAATATTCACCCCAGGGTGGGCAGATAGTACACTAGGTAATATCCTATCAGCGCGGGTTATGGATGGTACCTTGACTAGTGATGGGATTATCACAACTGATTTACAACGAATGCAAGAACTTGCTCTTTGGTATAGTTCACAACAAAATCCAGTTGGTTTGCTCCAAGTAGGTGGTGGGATAGCTGGTGATTTCCCCATCTGTGTCGTGCCTATGTTACGCCAAGATTTGGGAGAAGATGTGGCATTGTGGGGCTGGTTTGCTCAAATTAGTGAGTCGCGACCATCTTATGGGGGTTACTCTGGTGCGCCGCCTAATGAGAAAATATCTTGGGATAAATTAGGAGTTGAAACACCTAGATTTGTGATTGAATCAGATGCCACAATTGTATTGCCATTGATTTTTACATATTTATTAGAAGGTTGTTTATAATTTTCCGGTTCAGGAACATAAGTTGCCGGGTTCCGAACAGTTATGACCTGACTATCAACCGGCATAACGATGGATGATTGGGGGAAACGGCGCCGGCGCAAGGCACTAGTTCGGGAAATATCACCTCAATTCATTAATGCACTTGCTAATTATTTTGGTAGTGGACCAACGGATTTAGAACTATCAAAAGACGCACATGTAAAATATATTACTGCATTGAAAAAACATGGTTTAGAAGTGACTGTACTTCCAGCACTCGCAGAGTTCCCTGATTCATGCTTTGTAGAAGATGCTGCTGTTGTTGTAAATGGGATTGCTGTGATGTGTAACTTAGGGCACCCATCAAGATCAGGGGAAGTTGAAAGTTTGAGAGATGTATTATCAAAAGAATTGGATATTATCAACATGCCAAAAGGTGCTACTCTTGATGGTGGAGATGTTATCTTTTTTGATGGTGCTTTTTTGATTGGAAAATCATCTAGGTCAAATGATGCTGGAGTTGAATTTTTTAAATCAGTATGTGATGAAAACGGATATGATACATTTGTAATTAAAATCCCAGAATCTACGCTCCATCTTTCCACAGTATGTTCATCACCAGCCCCAAAAATTCTGATAACTGCTGAAGGACATTTGCGCCCTGAACAATTTGATGGGTTAGATGCGGAAATAATTTGGATTCCTAATAATGAATCATATGCTGCAAATACTATTGGATTTGAAGATGGGTCAATCATAATTTCAGATGGATACCCCATAACTAGAAAAATTATAGAAGAAAAAGGATTTTCAGTTACTACTGTAGATATGGAACATATTAGGGCCGCAGATGGTTCTCTTACTTGTTTAAGGATATTTTACGATTGAAATTGCTTAGCGTTGGGTTCAACAGGTAATTCTGTTTCGGAGTGTTAATGCGGGCCCGGGCTTTGCTACTTACGCTGCTTTTTGCAACCTCAATGTTCTCTGGTTGTTTTGGTTCAGAAGACAATGGAGTCCCCGAATCTAATGACTTAGAAATTGGTGTAGAAACATTGGTTGGGGGTGTTTTTCAAAATGTCAAATTCACTGCTGAAGTTAATTTAGCCCTTTACATACCATACTTAATTCAAAATCAAGAAACTGGATTTGTACAAAATTCTACAATAATTGATATCAGTAAAGGTAGTTCTATCGAAATATCAATTCTTGCTCCACCACGAGCGCAAGAAGCTGCTTTTCTTATTGGGGAGAAAAATAGAGTAAATTGGCCAACTCGTGATTCAAATGAATCATGGACTACTTGGGTTAGTAGAGGTGGTGCGCTATCTTCATCAAATAATGCCGTAATGCGTGAATCCCTAGACAATAGTAGTCTAAACAGAGTAAATACCTCTATTGCAGAAGGAGGGGGAGTTGCATACCAAATAATTCCTGTAATTCGTCCCTCTTCTCCAGGCTTTGGTCCTGATGAAGGTGGTGATTTTGCAACTGGGATTATGAATGGTAGGACTGTTTACGATCGTTTGCATGAAATCACAGACCCAACGCCAGATATTACGGATATTGACGGTAGGATGGGGTATTGGGACCGTTGGGCGGGACAAGGTAATGCTGCATACGAAGATGCTGCGAATTATCTTGTTGCAGAATTGGAATCATTTGGATTAGAAGTGATCAAACATCGATTTGAGTTCACTGACATTTTCAGCAAACAAAACCCGGAAGCAATCAATGTGTGTGGGTATAGGTGGGGCTCAGTCGTACCTGATGAGTGGTTGGTGTTTGGGGCGCATTTTGATATAGCCCCGCCAGCAAACGGGGCAATGCCATTCTTAGACCCACACGTTACTGGAAGTAGGACATACGGGACACGGGTTGGCGCTTATGACAATACAGCTGGCACGAGTATGGTATTGGAAACTGCTAAGATGATGTCTGATTATGATTCTAGGAGAACAATGGTGTTTTGTCTTTGGTCTGGAGAAGAAGGGGGGAAAAGAGGTAGTGATTATTGGACTGAATACTATGTCGCTGAAGATAATCCTGAAGTTACTGTTACCAATTACATCAATTTAGACATGGCTGGAGTAAATTGGCCAGGTGGAGGTGGAGCACCTCATGGCGACCCTGCAACTTCACCTGATGAAGATGGATATCCAAAAGATGAGGAGGTGTGGCCAATGAGAGTATATATTGGACCGACTGATTCATTTGAGAATTTGAGCCAACCTGGAATTGTGTATTTATCTGAATGGATTGGTTCAGATGCTTTAGGTCTTGAAGAACAAATTGGGACATTAAATGGAGAAGGGTTTGATGAGAATACGTGGAAATATGATTCATGGATAGATTCTGACAGGCCTGAAATTATAGTGTATGAAGATACAACTGCTCGTTCTGATCATGCTAGTTTCCAAGATAATCTTGGAACAGTGACTCTTGGATTTGGTGGCCTTGTTGATGGGTATTGGTGCTACCATCAAACATGTGATACATTAGAAGAAATGGAGGAGTGGATGGATACTATGGGCAAGGATTACGGTGAAGAAAATACAGGAGTAACTAACCTTTGCAATAGTCTAGATTTGATTACTTGGTGGGCTGTTTATTCATTTTTCCACTTAGATGAGCAGCCTATTCCAAACGCAATTGAATGAAATATCAAATGCCAGCGATTGATTCCATTGTTTCAATTGCTAAACCATTGAATAAAGTAAATACTAATCCTAATGTAATTACTAAGAATAACCAAAATATTGGTTCAGACCAATTCTTTACTTTAGCACCATCAAGTGGGCCAAAAGGCAACATGTTAAATGCGCCTAATATTGCATTACCCCACATCCATAGTTCGACTATTTCTGCCAAAATTGAATGAAATAATACGCTTAATAACAAGCCACCACCAATCATCCCAATGAAAAATAACACGATATTAGATATTGGGCCGGCGATTGAAATAATACCATTTTCTTTACGACTTACTCGGCCAGCAACCATGACTGCCCCTGGCGCCATAAACAAAAAACCGATGAAAAATGCAATCAGAACTCCATTTTTCAGTCCGTTGTAATCTGCCCTAAATTCTGCCCAACAACCATAATGCCGCGCAACGAATTTGTGTGCTAATTCATGGATAATAAATGCTGGACCAAAGGCAATTGATGCTAAAATAAAATAAAATGGAATTGTGAAAAGCAGCGCTGGACCAAGTTGTAACATCCCACCAAGTAAACCCCCATTAAATACAAATGAAAGACCTAATGAAAAGGCAGTCAATGATATAGCAAGATCCTTCAATTCCTTCTGTGAAAAATGAAAGAAACTACCTTCATGTTTAATGACATTTGTTTGAGGCACTTGGAAAAAACCCCTCAAAAATGGCTCAAAAGGATTATTTTGTCCTGGTTGTATTACTACTCTTATTCTTTGAGAATTATCTGTTGATGCACGTGTTTTTCTATCCAACCTATCAAATGGGTCGTCTTCAAGACCGCCGCTACCTGAGTCTCGCACCATGGTATTGCGATATGTTCGGTTACTTTGA
>Ga0208766_1001999_pt1 | contig 10699 bp, 7 predicted proteins | sample ETN01SmetaG_3_FD_185792 | JGI IMG/M metagenome (GOLD analysis project Ga0208766, IMG submission 185792) | Marine microbial and viral communities from oxygen minimum zone, Eastern Pacific Ocean - ETNP2014F12-01SV263 (SPAdes) (version 2) | ecosystem: Environmental > Aquatic > Marine > Oceanic ...
GGAACACTGTGTCTCATCGTCGGCCTGGCAATCGTCTCGGCAATCCCTGTGGTCAACCTGACCAGCCTCGGATATCTGTTGCATGTTAGCGGCACCATCGCGCGGACCGGTCATTTGCGCGATGGATTCATTGGCGTGCGCAAAGCCGGGCGCCTGGGCGGTGTCGTTCTGGGTATCTGGCTAATGCTCTGGCCGGCGCGTTTTCTTGCGGCTATGCGTGACTCTGCAGTAATCGTAAATCCAAATGGTGCGGGTGGCTGGAGTGTGGGATTATGGATTGTCACCGGACTAACTTCTCTACATATCATATGGGCAATATTGCGGGGAGGAAAACTGCGACACTTTGCCTGGCCCGCACCCATCAAATTTATCCGCTGGATCGGCTCAACCGATAAGTTTACCAATGCGCGCGATGCGCTCTGGGATACTGTAAGTGAATTACAACTACCCTACCTGTTCTGGCTCGGAACACGGGGGTTTGCCGGCACACTACTGTGGCTTTTGATCCCGGTGAGCTTGATGATCCTGGCTTCAAACATCGCCTCGAATGCCGGCATCCTCGTTTCACTTCTGGGAGGGCTGCTCCTCATGGGGGTGCTCCTGTACCTGCCGTTTATGCAAGTCTGGTTCGCCAAAGAGAATCGTTTTGGGGCCTTCATTGAGATTACGGCTGTGCACCGACTGGGAAACAAGGCTCCCTTTATGTTTTGGCTGGGACTGCTGCTGACGTTGGTGCTGGCATTGCCTCTATTCCTGTTAAAGGTGGAACTGATGCCATCTGAAATCACCTGGTTACCGGCCCTCTTTTTTGTGATTTTCGGGTTACCCGCTCGATTAATGGTCGGCTGGGCCATGGGGCGCGCTGTTCGTCGCGAGAGAGCCCGCCACTTCACGCTGCGCTGGTTCTTCAGATTGGCAGCACTACCTATTGTTTTCGGCTACACACTCATCCTGTTTCTCACCCAGTTCATCTTATGGAACGGTCCGATGAGCTTTCTGGAGCAGCACGCATTTCTGGTACCAAGCCCATTCTGAAAACCATCAGTAATGGTCACCGTAAAATTTTCCATTCACTTAAGTGATTACCTAAGGGGTTTGATGCGGATGTTACGATAGTGCACAGGCGAACTGTGGTTCTGTAGGCCAATAAATCCCTTTTTTTGCTTGAGGCCGGGTTGGGAATGCGTCTTTGCCAATTTGGCGAGATCGCCCTTCACCACGTGCTCGCCGTTAATCCACACGTCACACTTTGTTCCATTGCAAACAATGCGCATCGTCTGCCACTCTCCAGCCTTTTTCGTGGCGCGTTTGCCCGGCGGTTGTATGGCGTAAATGGAGCCGGTGAACTGCGCTGGTTTCAGGTTCTTCCATTTGTCTCCAAAATCATCGAGCACCTGGATTTCCATACCCGCCACCCACGCCGCGCCTTTTTTTGGCGCACGGATGAACACACCGCTGTTACCGTTCTTGGGAATATTATATTCCAGCCGCAGATCAAAATCGGAGTATTCCTCTTCTGTCGCAATCCAGTGCGAGCCGGGTTTGCCGGTACAGGAGAGCAACCCGTCCTTTACCTGCCAGTTGCTCTGATCCCCACCGACACCTGCCCAACCGGTGAGGTCCTTGCCGTTAAACAACGGCTGAAAACCTTTTTGCGCTGCGGCACCACTATGCACCACACAGAAAACCGATAAAAATAGGAGCGTCTTCACCCCACAACTGTAGATCGCTAAACCCCTGCGGCAATGAAAAATCACTTCAGCAACCTGCCGATAATTTCGCCGGCCTTGACCTCGTAAATCTTCTGCCAGGCCGGATCAAGCAAACAGTCACTATCTTCCTGTGCACCCCCAACATTCTTCAGCTGCTCAGCAGTGGGAGCATAATAAATATAGCCATTGGTATAACCGGCCACAAACGCATGAGGATGCTTCGCCGCCTTCTTGATGTTTAATCCAATCGGCACAGTCAGTTCTCCAGGAAAACTGGTGATCACAAAGTCACCCACACGAAGCCCTGCCACCTCAACAGTCACGGTCTTCTCACCCGCATCATAGCCGGTCTTTTGATGGTTTTGCAAAAGGCGCAGGTTGGTGTTCAAACGCGTAATTTCCTCCATCTTGCGAATATTGCCCATGTAAGCCTGCAGATGGCGACGATTGGCCTCATCCAGACGCATTAACCCTCCGCGACCCATCTGCAGTTCATGAAGATAGCGGTATGAATTTAATGAGGGAGCATTGGTCGAGAGCTGATATTTCACAACCAAAGGCAGGAAGGTATCCAGATTAAGGAACGTACCGCGCAATGATTCGGTCAGACGGGTACGCTCTGCCTCCATGGCGGTAATCCGTTTGGAATGATCCGCGCGCGGCAGCTTGAGCTTCTCGCTGTGCACCTTTAGTGGTTGATCAGGACGAGTCTTAATCTTTCGCACCGCCCGAAGCGTGCTTAACCCCAACATCAGCCCCAGCGGCTCGGCACTGTGCAAATGGTTAACATCCTTGTAACTGATGGGGTTGATATCGCCACCAGCACCCTGCACAAAAAGCGCGATACAGTTGAGATTCTCCTCAATGGTCTTGGAGGAAAATCCGGCAATATCGGCACTATTCCCAGCTTCGGGTGTGTTCTGAATGGGGTGACAGGCAAAGTTGTAGACCACCGCCACTGGTTTGCCATCCAGACGGTCCAAGCGTAGCACTCCAATATCAGGATCCACCGGGCCGACCGAAGCGACCTGATTATCCGGCGGCAAGGAATAGGCACGACGCACATCCACTTCCCGACCATTCCTGAGATGGAGCCGGCGGTTTTCCATGATGCGCGTTTCCTTCCCTATCCCTGCCCCAGCCTTTACCGGGACCAAATTCTTTACTGCCTGCCTGATTACCTGAATCGTACGGACCTCAGTTTCCGGGTGAACTCTTCCATGGCAATGACTGGCATTAAATAGAGTATTAGCTGGGGCAATACCCAACTCCTCCTTTAGGACTGCGCGAATGTTGGGGAGAAAATCATCCTTGATCCGGCCAATGCCTCCAATCGCCACCGCATCAATGGAAACCAAAATGGCTGTGGTGCCGCCACTGCGCAGCGCGAGTGCGCGGGCGTAGAGCCGGTCATTCACCGGCCCACGTTCATCAGTGATATCCACCTTGGCCGCACCGGCCAATAGTTGCGCAGCCTGAGACGTTACAGGCAGTATCAATATTGCCACCAATAGAATGCCGATTTGCCTCTTCATAATAATTGCTCTGACTACTGCTGTATTTTGAGATCAGCCATGTAGATGGCGGTGATCTGTTTGCCTTTGCTGTCCTTTTCGTGTGAGGAATACCATGAAACAATTGCGCGGGTTGGGCTTAATTCCACGAAGCCCGGGTAGGATGTGTCGCCGTTACTGGGCAATTCAACAAATTCAGTGAGGAGATCTTTTTCATTCTTGGCTTCAGGGTTGAGCCAGTAGAGAGCAGTCTTGGGGCCACGTTTTCCCACAAAGGCGGCACCAGATTTACGACCACCAGCCACATGACGACCTCCCCATTTGGTAAGGAGCGGGCCGCCAATGTAGCGGTCCATTTCACGCCGGGTCCATTTCGTATAAGGCGGCTTTGACTTGAGAAGTTGTGCCTTATCGCCACCGCGCCGACCAATGGCCAGGATGTCGCCTTTCGGCCCGAATTGAAACGCGGTTTCATCGCCCCGCACCTCCTGAAATAACGTGCGCGTTCGCCAAATGAGCCCATCATCACTCTCAAGCATGGCCGACTCCACGGTGGCCCCTTCGCCACGTGCCTTGATGTCAAACTCGCGGTTGCGGCGCCCACAGAGGTAGGCCTTGCCGTTAAACGTGTTGGCTTTCCAGATGTAATGCCCAAAGGTTCCTTCAAGCATAATTGGGCTATGCCATTTTTTTCCATCCGCAGACCACGCGGCATATCCCAAGTGCCGGTTTAGGGTATATTCAGACCGGGCCGGGGAGGAATCGCCGCAATACCAGGTGCCCGTGTAGATAAATAGCTTATCCTTAAAGACGAGGAAATGCGGATCACGCGTGTCACGTTGGGGAACACTGAAGCGGTGCTCCTGAGTCCATTTTTTTGTGTCTGGGCTCGACAGGATAATGATTGAGGCTGTGGGATGCACCATGTGCCCATCAGGGCAACTACGGAAGGTGAGCCAGAATTTTCCCTGCCAGCGTACCAGATCAGTAAAGGCGTTGTGCTCGCCATTATGGAACGCCCGGCGAATATTCGTCGCCTTAACCTGCGGCCATTGGGCTGTCTGCCCGGCCAATATCAATCCGAATAAGAGGCAAAGAATAACCCGGCAGATTATGAAGTTCATTTTTTACCTTTATAAATCCAGCAGCTCGTCCATCAATGCAGCCGTCTTGTCGGCACCGCCGTCACTGCCCTCACGGGTGACCCAACCGGAAAACCCGATCTTCGCCAACTCTTCGCGAACCTTATCCCACTCCACATCACCCTGACCGAGCGGGCAGAATTTTTTATTGGGACCGCCCCAATCCTTTACGTCCAGCTTCACGTTGCGTTTGCCGAGGATGCGAATCCATTCGTGGCTGGGTGCAAACTTCTGCATATTACCAATATCGTAATAGGCCTGCACCCAGGGGTTATTGATTTCATCAAGGTAATCACGGAACTGCTCAGGCTTATAACAGAACCCATTCCAGACCGTCTCAATCAGCACATGGATACCCAATTTACTCGCCAAGGGAATGACCTTGCGAATTTCGGTGATCGAACGTTCCCAAACGTGTTCGTGCGTCTCGGCCGGCCCTCGCACTGCACCGGGCACCAGCAGCACGGATGAGCCGCCAACAGCCTTCGATTCGCGAATGGCTGCCTCCAGTCCTGTGCGACCTTCGTCGCGCACCGCTTTGTCGGGCGAAGAGAGCCTCTTATTCCAGTGCTTGTTGTAAACCACCCCGTGCATGGGCAAATCCACCTCAGCACACGCTTTTCGCAGGCCAGGCACGTCCATACCCGGTGCACTGCCCTCAATCCCATCAAAGCCCAGTGCCTTGAGCTCCTGCATGCGTTTAAGATTTGGTTTACCGCCAAATTTTGTAGACTTAAAAATCAGTCCCTTGTTTGCGCGCTTACGTTTCTTGTCAGCGGCTTGAATGGTGGAAGTTGCGGCCACTGCTGCTGCGGCTCCAGTAGTTTGGATAAATGTGCGTCGATTCATGGTAATACCCTTATTGGTTTGGGAACCCAGAAAGCCTAGGAGGGGGATGGACTTTGATCAAGTCCGGAGGTTTTGCTCGACCAAACACGAGGGATTCGGGACGCTTTTGCCGCTACCTGTTCATTATGAAGCCGAAAATTATTTTACTGCTGATTCCCTTCCTGTGCGCACTCCCAAGAGCCAAAGCTCAAGATCCAGAAACCCTCCGGTTTGCCAAGATCATCAGTGACAACATGGTTATCCAACAGCAGAAACCCATCACCCTCTGGGGTTGGGCCAAACCAAAGGCTACCGTAAAGATTACCCTGACTCAGGATGCCTCCTTGGGGCAGGCCACAGCGGATAAACTGGGTAAAACTCAAAATGCCGAGGCAGCGGAAGGAGAATATTCAGTTGGAGTAAAGTATGTGGAAAAGAATCCTCCAAAGCTCGAGACCCAAACGCTTGAAACCAAAGCTCTGGAGGACGGTCGCTGGAGCGTCGAATTTCCACCGGCCAAGGCCAGTTTCCAACCCACCTGGATCATCGCCCAATCAGGTGGGCAAATGGCCCTCGCACAAAATGTGCTCATCGGCGAGATCTGGATCTGCGCGGGCCAAAGCAACATGGGTTGGGGCAATTTCAACCGCAAGGATCGCGAAGCCGCTTCGGCGGATTTCCCGGGCCTGCGCTACATTGCCTGGGAGGATTCCTGGTACAAGCCCCTGCCTGATATCCGTAAAAATGTCAGCTGGCAGGAATGTTCCCCGCAAAGTGCCCAACGCTTTTCAGCCGTGCCCTATCTTTACGGCACGTTCCTGCATCGTTACCTCAAGGTGCCTGTTGGCATTATCAATGTCGCGCGGGGCGGCACGCTGGGCCAGACCTGGTGCCTTCGGGAGGAACTTGATGCCATCGACAATAAACTCATGAAAACCGTGCTCGCCGAGCATGATGCGCAAACTGCCATCTGGGATAACCCCAAGCAGATTGCTGCCCTGATGGATGAATGGGAAAAATCCTGCGAGGTTGCCCGGGAAACCCATACCCAAAAGGTTGCCCAGGCCAAGGCGGAAGGGAAAAAAGAACCGCGCCTTAGACTCCCCAAGAAACCCGGCGATGCCCGCGCCGGCTGGAGCCCGCCTGCTGGCCTATTCAATGCCACGGTCATGCCCATCCGCCATCTTGGCCTGCGCGGTGTGCTTTATTATCAGGGAGAAAACAACAACTTCATGCGCTGGACGCGCTATGAATCGACATTCCCAAAGGTGCCGGTTTCCTTCCGCAAAGCTTTTAATGATGACTCCCTTCCCTTCGGCTGCATCAGTCAACCCGGGTGGGGAACTTTCGGTATCGATCCCGAGATGGCTACCGTTGCCGAGGGTTACGCCATCATCCGCGACATCCAGCGCCGGGCACTAAAGCATGATCTTCATGGAGATATGATCGCCACCTACCCCTCTGGAAATTCCTATATCCACCCCGCCGAAAAGCTCCCCGTCGCTGAGTACGCCTCTCTTTGGGCCTTGGCAAAAGTTTACAAAAAAAAGGTCGTCCATCGCGGTAATGAATTCACCGAAATGAAAAAGCAGGACGGAAAGCTGTTCCTCTTTTTTGATCAGGACCCCATGGTGTATGAGCGCTGGAAGCACATCGAGAATAATGCAGCGTGGCAGGTACTCCCGCAACCACGCGAAGGCAAGGCGCCCATTAAAGGATTCATTATTGCCGGGGCCGATCGCCGCTGGTATCCGGCCAAGGCAAGGGAGACGCGATTGGACAAAAAATGGTGCATCGAATTAAGCAGTGACCTGGTAAAGGAACCGGTTGCCGCACGCTACGGCTGGGCCAACTGGCCTACGGGCAATCTGGTGGGGCGCGAACGGATTCCGGTGCCCACGTTTCGCACCGATAACTGGCCCTTTCCCAAGGGCATGAACTATTCGCCGGAGGCAAAGAAATCCAGCGAGGAAAAAATTAAGGCTCTGCGGGAAACCGCTCAGCAACAGGCGCTGGACCGGAAAATCCGCCAAATGCAAATCGATCTTCCCGCACTTGAGCGAGATTTGAACAAAGGAGATGCAAAGGCCCAGATCGAAGGGAAAATCAATCGAATCAAGGCCGTGCTGGAAGAATTTAGGACCGATCCCTGGGTATCGAGAAGACTGAATGAATATAGCCCGCAGCTTTCAGACAAACTCAAGGTACTTGAAAAAAACATTAACGACCTGAAAAGCAACTAAACCACTCACATGAACCGCATCCAAACCATCCTGTTGTTTCTAGCCCTTACATTTGTGTCCTTCGCCAAGGAAAAGCGTCCGAATATCCTGCTCATTTATACCGACGATCATTCCCATCGTACCGTGAGCTGCTACCCCGAGGCCTATCCTTGGGTGAAGACGCCGAACATCGATGCCTTGGCCGCCAACGGCGTGCGCTTTGCCTCCGCCTACGTCGGGACCTGGTGCATGCCCTCGCGCGCCACCTTGTTGACAGGACATCACCAGCACGGGATCCAGAGCATGCGCATGGCGGGCAAGTATCCCGGCAGTGAATATGATCCAAAGAAATGTCCCTTTTGGCCCAAGGTCTTTCGGAAGCATGGCTACCAGACTGCCCAAGTCGGCAAGTGGCATACCGGAACCGATACCGGGGCGGGACGCGACTGGGACTACCAGAAGGTGTGGAACCGCCCCCGCTACCCGCAAAATGCAGGTAACTATTACAAGGATCAGCTCATCGAGACCAATGGCGGCAAGCCCGTCATGACCAAGGGATACTCCACCGACAACTATACCCGCTGGGCAGTTGATTACCTCAAGGGCGAACAACGCGACCCGAAGAAGCCATGGTACCTCTGGGTGTGCTACGGCGCGGTGCATAGCCCCTTTACGCCGGCCAAACGGCACCTCGAGGCCTATCCCGAAGCCAAGGTTCCGGTTCCCGCCGACATTTATCCGCCTCGTCCCGGCAAGCCCGCTTTCATGCAGCAGATCGGCCAATGGTACAAGGCGGACGATGGTCTGCCTCACCTGAAGGGGAGTCGCCGGTCCACGGGACAGCTTAGCCCAGGTAGGGGCATTCACGGTAGCGACTTGAACAGTTGGGTGCGACAATACCAGCAGGGAGCGCTGGCTCTCGACGAAAGTGTCGGCAAACTGGTCCAGACACTCAAGGAGACCGGACAGTACGACAATACGCTCATACTCTTCACCGCCGACCAGGGTTTTGCCTGGGGGCAGCACGGCTTTCGTTCCAAGGTGGCCGCCTACGACGCCAACATACGTTGTCCCTTCATCGTTTCCATGCCTTCTCAATTGCCCACCGGCAAGACCTGCGCCTCGCCGGTCAGCGGAGTAGACGTCGCCCCCACCTTCTTTTCCTTTGCAGGCATCGATTTGCCGTGGGACATGCATGGCCGCGATCTCACTCCCTTGCTCAAGAAGCCTGAGCAGGCCAAGAAGCGTTCCGTACTAACCGTGTTCACGGGTCGCAAATACGGATCCGACACCGACGTTATACCAACGAACCTGAAGGAGTTGCGTAAAGTGGCTCAGGTGTCGTGGTACGCTTCCCTGCACGATGGACGCTTCAAATACATCCGTACCTTCGAGAAGGACGAGATCGAGGAACTATACGATCTCCAAAAGGATCCCGAGGAATTGACTAATCTCGCCTTGCTCAAGAAGCATGGCGCCCGCCTGGTCAAGATGCGCGCCCAGACCATCGCCGAGCTGAAGCGCACCAAGGCGGGATTCGCCGACAACCTACCTCCCACTGGAACTGACAAGCGGACCCACTGACTATAGTTCTCTCAAAGGTTTATCGGCGTCCCCGAAGGTCTTGGGCCGAACCTCCATCTTGTCCATCATGCTGAGGAAGAGTCGGCTCATTTGGCGATCGGGTTTCCCCAGGTAGTCGAGATTTCGGCCACCCTTGATGCGTCCGCCTCCTCCTCCCAGCATCACCACCGGCAGCTGCGTGGCATCGTGATGGCCGGTAAGCATGCTGGAGCAAAGCATCAGCATGGAATTGTCCAGCAAGGTGCGTTCGCCTTCCTGAACCGCGTCCATCTTCCGGGCGATGTAGGCCATTTGCTCGAGGAAAAACTGGTTTACCTTCAGCCAGTCATCGGTGTCACTGTGTGACAAGAGATGGTGAATCATGTAGTCCACGCCAATGTGAGGGAAGCGCAGGGTGCCGTGGTCGTTATTTAACTTCAGCGTGCAGATGCGCGTGGTATCGGTCTGGAAGGCAAGCACCAGAATGTCACTCATCAGGCGCATGTGCTCCACGATATCCTGCGGGTAACCGTCCTTCGGACGCGGCAGGTCGGGCTTGGTCAGCGTCGGCCGCCAGCCCTGCAGTTCACCGCGCTTGCCGGCACTCTCGATGCGCTGCTCCACCTCCCGCACGGAATTGAAGTATTCATCGAGCTTCTGCTGGTCCTGCCGGCTGATGTTGCGCCGCAAATCCTTGGCCTCGGCCAGCACCGCGTCCAGCACACTCTGGTCACCCGCCTGCGCCTTGTTCTTGAAAAGGCGATCAAATGCCAGTGCCGGGTACACCTCCAGCGGCGTGGGCGTTGTGGGGCTGCTCCAGGAAATATGGGAGCTGTAAAGGAGCGAGTAATTCTTGTGTACCCCGGGGTTGGATTTCTCACAACCCAATACCAGGCTCGGCACCTTGGTTTGGTGCCCGATACGCTGGGCCACGTATTGGTCCACGCTGGTGCCTGAACGGATCCGCCCGCCTGAAGACAGGGGTGCGCCCGAAAGCAGGTTGCCTGTTTGTGAGCTGTGGATGTTTCCCTTGAGCGCCTCGGCGTTGTAGAGGCCGCGGATAAACACCATCTGATCACGAAAATCATTCAAGGGCGCAAGCACCTTGCCCAGCTGCATGTCCTTGCCCTCGCCTTTGGCCCACCACTCGCTTTTGTGGTACCCACAACCACTAAAGAGAATCGCCATGCGCGTCGGCGCCTCGCTGGCCTTCTTGGCAGCTTTCCCGGCATCGCCCCATACGCGCACACTCTCCATCCAGGGCAGCGCCATCGTAACACCCAATCCGCGCAACATCGTCCGCCGGGAAATATGGTGATTCATCATGCTCATCCTTTTTGTTTCAGCTCTGGATCAGTCTATTCGTGTTTCTGTGTAATTCAATTTCTATTTACTGCCTCAACCCCGCGAATTTGGCGGAACTGCCGACTGGTCACGATCGCCTCTACTGCCACGCTGAAGCGGTAACCGTTTGCCTTTAGTTGCCGCTGCATTTGGGCCAACAAGAGCTCATCAGAAAGTTGCACCTCACGCCCAAGCGCGTAACCCAACAGTTTGCGACAGAACTGGCGCAGAAAATCATCGTGCCGATCCTTCAGGATATAGTCCCGCAAACCACCCATTCCATCGATGGTCTTTCCATCAGCCAGTTTTGTCTTGGTATCCACCGGATCCGATCGCAGTCGGCCGATGGCATCGTACTGCTCAAGCGCAAAGCC
>Ga0208766_1002000_pt1 | contig 10696 bp, 12 predicted proteins | sample ETN01SmetaG_3_FD_185792 | JGI IMG/M metagenome (GOLD analysis project Ga0208766, IMG submission 185792) | Marine microbial and viral communities from oxygen minimum zone, Eastern Pacific Ocean - ETNP2014F12-01SV263 (SPAdes) (version 2) | ecosystem: Environmental > Aquatic > Marine > Oceanic ...
TCCCTCATTGTTAACCCGTGTCTGTCCTAAATAAATTGCGGCATAACAATCCAATCATGAAAATACACTTAGTATCAATTGCTCTGATCCTCATTGCACCTGCATTCTCGCAGGATCTTCTCTGGCCCACTACATTGGGTAAATACTTCTCGTCAAATTTTGGTGAGAATAGGGACGACCATTTTCACATGGGGCTTGACATAAAGACCAATGGAACGATAGGCATGGAAGTCCTTGCAGTAGAGGATGGTTACATAAGTCGCATCCGATCTAGTTACAATGGATATGGCAAGGCACTATACCAACGAACCAACTCAGGTAATGAGGTAGTTTATGGTCACTTGGAATCTTTCACACCTGTGATGGAAAAAGTGTGGAGACTCCAACAAGCAAAACGCCGTAGTTATAATGTAGACACACAATTCTCATCAAGAGAGTTTCAAATTAAAAAAGGTGACCTCATTGGATATTCTGGTAATACAGGAAATTCATTTGCACCGCATATACACTTTGAATATCGTGATAGTAAAAGTGTCCCTTTGAATCCATTGACCATGGCATTTCAAATGGAGGATCAAATGATTCCAATCGCAAGAGAGTTAGCGGTCATACCCATCTCTCAAGGTGCCATGATCAATGCCAGTCCTTTAATACAAACTTTTCCACTCTTCCGTGATAAAAGTGGAATCTATCATTTTGCAGATACGATAAGTGTTTTTGGCGAATTTGGATTTGCCATAAATGCGGTTGATAAACGTGAAGGAACAAATAATGTATACCAATTTCATAGATTAGAACTCATGATCGATGGACAATTGGAATTTGAACTTAATTATGACAAGATCCCTTTTAAACAAGGGAAGTTTGCAAAAACAATGATCCAATATGATCTAAAGAGAAAAAATCTAGGCGAATTTCAAAAATTATATCGATTGCCAGAGCATAAGAGGACATCCGTGCACTCATTAGAGTCCTCAGGTATTTTAGGACTAGCTCCCGGTGTTCATTCCGTTGAAATACACATACATGATGCGTCTGGGAATAAGACCATTATAAAAGGTGCGGTCGCAGCTACGTTTCCCATGACCCTTGAGGCAAATGAGATATTCAGAGATAAAAAGGCGGTCATTCTTGCTCTAACCCCAAAAAGAGGGGGTCTGTCAATACGAGATGCCGTTATATATAATTACACGCAATATGGTTTTGCAGATCAAGAGGTTGATATTCTTCATTCAGAACAAGTGAAAAAAGACCTACATGTGACCCTGCCATTAGCATCAATAAAGGATAGAGTTTTACAAATAATAGGGATCAATCAATTAGGTGGAATGGTGGACCCATGTCACTGGACTGATATCAAATCTGAAATAAGTGTTGTTGATGTGCATCCTGATCTTAAAATTTCTAATACTCCTCGTGGTTTATTTTTTCAAGTGGGCATTGACCACTATGTTCCAGCCAAAGCAACCCTAAGATTAGCAAATGATAATACATTCATGTCATATCCAATGGCTGAAATAGGCCCAAATACGTTTTTAACAGAAAAGTTATCCCATAGCGTCGTCAATAACATGACCTATGTTGATGTTGAATTAGAGCACGAAAGCCTATCAAGAGAAACTCGCTTCCAGTATTTATTACAATTTGTTGGACCAGGTGAAGAATATTTTGCATTTTCAAATGATAGGGATTGTTCCATGAGAACAATGCCAGGTACCTTTTTCCAAAATAATGTTGTCTGGATTGAAAAGGTGAAAGAATTTGCAAAAATAGAAAATGGATATCACATGTCTCCCGTATATCAACTTCAACCATTTGACTTAGCCTTAAAAGGGAAGTTTCAAGTTGGCATCCGTTATTCACGCGATCTAGTGGCCCACTCCAATCTTGGGATTTATTATTTTGATCAAAAATCTGAAAAATGGACCTATGCGGAAACGGAAAACAATAAAAGGAAACAAATATTGACCGCAGAACTTGATAGGATGGATGCTATCACTGTCATACAAGACCTTGATTCACCAATAATAATGAGTACGTTCCCTGGAAATAGTGGACAATATCATTTCGGTGACGTAGATAAGATAGTCATGAAGGTGGATGATCTTATTTCAGGCATAGCCCCAGAAGAACAATCATTCAACATGGTCTTTAACGACAATATACTTTATCCAGCTTTTCAACCAATAAAAAAAACTGTTACATATAATTTTGACCAGCCACTTCAAAAAGGCCCACATAAGATAGAATTCAAGGTTCAAGACCGCATGGGGAATGAATCCAATGAAACGATCTATTTCTCTGTTTATTAGTGTTATTTCCCTATAAAGACGATAATCCTCGAGTTCTTTTTCCCTTTGTAACCTACTCGATCATAGCCGTGAATATTATAGTATTTTTATTTCAATTTCATGTCATGGGCAATAATCCCCATACAGCACAAAACATGATATATCGTTTTGGATTTGTACCTAATGAGTTTAATCCTGCCAATATAATAACATCCATGTTCATGCACGGAGGCATAGGACATATTGTTGGGAATATGTGGTTCCTCTACATTTTTGGAGATAACATAGAAAGTATTCTTGGACATTTGAGATATTTTTATTTTTATCTATTCTGCGGTGTTGGAGCAGCAATGGCACAATTTCTAATGGAACCAACATCTACGGTGCCAATGGTTGGGGCAAGTGGGGCAATTGCAGGAGTTCTTGGCGCTTACATGATAAAATTTCCCAAAGCGAGAGTTCATGTTTTCGCAGTGATCATCATATTTATCACTACATTCATTGTCCCTGCTCAAATTGTACTTGGCATATGGTTTATAATGCAACTATCTGGCGGACTTAGTAGTTTGGGCATAGATACAACAGGAGGTGTGGCCTGGTTTGCCCACATAGGTGGATTTATTGTTGGAATAGGGTCTTTGAAATTTTTTCAAACTTTTCATTTAAAATAAGATGAATAAAAAATTGATCAATACAGCCATGAAAATGCGTAAGAATGCTCATGCACCATACTCAGACTATAAAGTAGGGGCTGCAGTAGAGACCTTGGAAGGAGAAGTAATTGGCGGTTGCAATGTAGAATCTTCCAGTTATGGATTGACATGTTGTGCGGAAAGGACAGCTTTATTTCGTGCAATATCAGAAGGTCATAATAATTTTAGATCATTAGCTGTTTCATCCAGTAATGGGGGAATGCCGTGTGGTGCATGTAGGCAGGTCATCTGGGATCTTTGTAAGAATATCCCAATACATATATGTGATAAAAATAATATTATAAAAACAATCTATTCATCTGAACTCCTCCCGGATGCATTTGATGATACTTTTTTGAAATGAGACCAATTATTCTAGGAATGGCTGGGGGGACAGGTTCTGGAAAAACATACACTGTAAATAAATTATTAGAGATTTATTCTGTAGATAACATCACTACCATTGGACAAGACTCTTATTATAAAGACCTTAGGCACATTGATCACAAGGATCGAATAAGACAAAACTTTGATCATCCTGATTCCATTGACATAGAATTATTTGAAAACCACTTAAAACAGATCTCGCTAGGAGCAGACATCAATATTCCTATTTATGATTTTTCAAATCATGTCAGACTTTATGAGACCAAGACCATATCTCAAAGTAAAATAATCATTGTAGAGGGAATTTTTGCCCTCCACTACCCGCAACTTCGTAAATTATATACAATAAAAATATTTATTGAGACACCAGAAAATGTCAGATTTAACAGAAGACTCAACCGAGATATAAAAGAAAGAGGCAGAACCATTAAGTCAGTAAAAAAACAGTATGAAACAACGGTTCTTCCAATGCATGAAGAATTCATTGAACCATCAAAAGAGTATGCTGAAATCATCATAAATGGCAATGATGATGTCAAAGGAAGTTTGGACATTATCAAAGTAAGGATTGATTCTCTCATATCATGACCTTAACACCTATAAATTCAGGCTGGATCGAGGTGATTTGTGGTAGTATGTTTTCAGGAAAAACCGAGGAATTGATTCGTCGATTAAGAAGGGCCCAGATCGCAAAGATGTCTATCGCAATATTCAAACCAAAAATAGATTCTCGTTATGATAAAGGTCACATCGTTAGTCATAATAAGATGAAAATGATGTCTTTTATGATCAGCGACCCAAAAGAAATAATCAATATGTCAAAAGAACATGAGGTCATAGGAATCGATGAGGCGCAATTCTTTGATTATTCCATAGTAGAGACCTGCAAGGATTTGGCGTCTGAAAAAAAACGGGTGATTGTCGCAGGCTTAGATACTGACTTTAGAGGCCTTCCATTTGGTCCAATGCCAAATATAATGTGTGAAGCAGAATACATTGATAAACTTAGGGCAATATGTGTTATCTGTGGGAACCCCGCATCCCATAGCCAAAGAACTTCTGATGATCAAGACCAAGTTGTAATTGGAGAACTTGACAAGTACGAGGCAAGATGCAGGAATTGCTTCCAAGCACCTAAAGAAGATTGATTATGAGAGTTATTGGTTTACTTGGGATTCTGGTCCTTTTAGTCATTGCATATTTATTATCCAATAATCGAAAGGCAATAAAGACACATACAGTTATTTGGGGTCTTGGATTACAATTATTATTTGCGATCATCATTCTAAAAATTCCAATGGTGAGGTCACAATTTTCCAATATTGATATCATCTTCAAAAAGTTAATTAGTTTTTCTGATGCCGGGAGTGATTTCTTATTCACATCTTTCATCCCAGAGGTTGGTTACCATGCGGCAATGGTCAACTTTGCTTTTCGTGCTTTGCCCGTGATCATATTTTTTTCCAGCCTGATCGCAGTGACCTACCACTTTGGACTCATTCAATTTATTGTCAAATGGATAGCAAAAATCATGGAGTGGAGCATGAAGACCAGCGGAGCAGAAACATTAAGCATCTCCGCAAATATATTTGTCGGGCAGACCGAGGCTCCTATTCTGATCCGCCCATTCATAAATAACATGACCAAATCAGAATTAATGGCTGTCATGACAGGTGGCTTTGCCACAGCAGCAGGCTCTGTTCTTGCGCTTTATGTACTATGGCTTCAATCGATACCAGGGATTGCTGGCCATCTTTTAGCAGCAAGTATCATGTCCGCTCCAGCGGCATTGGTAATAGCAAAAATTATCTATCCTGAGACAGAGAAACCCGATACAATAGGAGATATTCAAATAGCAATAAATAAACAGGCAGAAAATGCAATGGATGCATTAGGACAAGGAGCAACTGATGGTCTAAAACTGGCTGCAAATGTTGGCGCAATGTTAATAGCATTCGTATCCATCATAACCATGGTAAATTATTCTTTAGTTTATTTATTTTCAGTTAATATGCAGCAAATAATGGGATTTGTTTTCCAGCCTCTGGCTTGGACCATGGGTGTTCCTTGGGATGAGGCAAGGATCTTAGGAACTTTAATGGGTGAGAAGATTGTTTTAACAGAATTAATCGCCTATTCTAATCTGAGTGATCTAATTACTAATGATCAAATCTCTGAGCGAACAGCAATCATTGCCAGTTATGCTCTATGTGGATTTGCCAATTTTGGTTCCATTGGAATACAACTTGGCGGAATTGGTGGGATGGCTCCACATCGAAGAAAAGATCTTTCAACTCTCGCACTAAAAGCAATGATCGGGGGTGCGCTAGCATCGTGGTTAACTGCAACAATCGCAGGGTTTCTCTTATGATAGAGGGGAAATAGCATGAGATTATTGATCATGGGACCACCAGGTGTTGGTAAAGGTACGCAGGCTAAAAGAATAAAAAATAATTTGGGCATAGCCCATATTTCAACAGGTGAATTACTACGTATTGAAATTTCCAAAATAACAGACATTGGGATCATTGCAAAAAAATTCATCGACCAAGGTAAACTTGTTCCAGATGATATTTTACTACGCATAATGAGAGATAGGCTTGGAAAAAACGATTGTAATGATGGCTATGTACTAGATGGTTTTCCTAGGACACTTGATCAAGCAACTGGGCTTGAAGATATTATGGAAGCAATTGATCAAAAACTAGATATGGCAATTAGCCTAACCGCTGATGAAGATGAATTAGTAAATAGGCTTGTAAAACGTGGTCTGAAATCTGGTAGAAGTGATGATACGGATGATATCATACGAAAACGTCAAAAAATCTATTGGGCACAAACTGCACCTTTGTTAGACTTTTATCAAGAAAGAGACCTATTGAAAAACGTCAATGGGATTGGCGAAATAAACGAGATAACAGATAGAATATTAAATATCATTAAATAATTATGTTGAAAGTTGGGTTAACAGGAGGTATCGGATCCGGGAAAAGTTCGGTCAGTTCTCTTTTTGAAGAATGGGGGGCATATGTTTTTGATGCAGATACCATTGCAAAAGATACTCTAAATACCAATGAAACCGCTCAAGGTGAAATAATTGCGGAATTTGGTACAGATGTATTAAATCGAGATGAAAAAATAGAAAAATCTAAACTTGTCAGAATAGCCTTCCAAGATGAAGACCATCAGTTAAGGTTGAATGCCATAATCCATCCATATGTGTTTGCAAAAATTGATTCTAGTTTTGATAAGATAATGGAAAAAGGTGATCATGATATATTTTGTGTTGATGCAGCGCTTATCTATGAATCTGCCGCAGATACCCATATGGACTATGTTGTAGTAGTCACCTCTCTATTAAGGCTGCGTACTGAGAGGGTGATGTCAAGAGGTGGGATGACACGAGAAGAATTTTTAAGAAGACTTGATCTGCAATGGCCAGATGAAGATAAAGTTAATATGGCAGATTTTGTTATTCACAATAATGGAACAAAAGAAGATCTGGCCAATGAATCAAAAAAGGTATATGACCTGATAGTCTAATCTCTCATTCCCAGCGGTTTATCTAGAATTTCTTTTATTATTATTGACATCCTTAAAGATTGCCTTGAACCAAATAATTGTTTTTTAATATTGACTCGCTTTAACCACTTATTACCATAATGCAATTCTTCTCTTTCAGAAAGTTTTGAATGATATATGTTATCCTCAAACTCCTCTATTTGATCCTCAATCATTGTTCCATTATCTTCAGGAAAAATGTCTTTTTCGATCGGCTCATTATTTTGATCAGACTCGTCTAAAAGGGTCTTACTCTCCGAACCCATGACATCTTTAACCATGGGATTGGCTTCTGGTATCTTTGGATTTTGTTCAAAGAGATCATTTAATAATTGTCCCAAATCATCTGGTGATTCTTCTTCTGCTAAGTTGTTTTCTTCATCCCAACTTGGATCAGATTCTATTTGTATTCTATTTTTATGCTGCTCGCGTTTTTTCAGAAATCCTGAAATAAGATAAATAAGCAAAACCCCTAACCATTCCATTTTATCTTTGCTCCTTCGTAAGAAGAAATAACATTCCATTACAGAATATTTCATTCAATATTGGGATCCATGAAAATGGATTTAATATTCGAGGAAGACCAAAACGAAATGAATATGCTGGTCGAATGATCCAATTACTCTTTTTTTGAACATCATAACCGATTCTATTGATTATTTTTTTCATTTTACTAATTGTAATTCGTGTTCTTTTTGTATCTAGCAAATATTGAATCTTTTTTTCTGGACAACCGATGAGTTTAAGATAGAACACATAAATGGAGTTAGGCAATAGGTACAAATATGGCAATTTCCCTAAAATTTTTGGAACGGTCTGTTGATGACCCGCATAAGCACAAAACTTTGGTGGAAACGACATAAATAATTTTCCACCGACACTAAGAAGATCATACATGTTTTTGAGTGCCAATTCCTGTTCTGGGATATGCTCGATCACATCACGAATGATTATTATATCATACGTATCTTTTATTTTATTCTCATACGTAATTGGTTTGCAAATATCTGCCTGAAATAAATAAATGGACTGGTCTTGGTTTAATAACATTGCATTGTTGAATCTTATATCAGATAATTCCAAACCAGAACAAATTGCTCCTTTATCATTGTAGAATTTCATTAATCCAGCTTCTGCACAACCAACCTCTAATATCTTTTTTCCAGTCACATCCAAATCTCCGATATAATCAAAGAGAAAATTTTTCCCATACCATTGCTGCTCATCATAACAACGCAAACAACGGTCAGAAATCTGGCCTACCACATGATCTGGAATTGAAAAATCCAAATGTCTCACCTTATCACAATACTAACTCTAGTCGTCACTCTCTTCTTTATTTGACTCTATTCCAGTATCAGATATTGAATCACGCATGGTCGTATCTGATTTTATGTTTTCCATTTTATAATAGTCCATGATACCCATGTTCCCTTCTCTAAAAGCATGTGCCATGGCCCTTGGGACCTCTGATTCAGCCTCAACAACTTTGGCTTTCATTTCTTGGGTCTTTGCAGTCATCTCTTGCTCTTCTGCAACGGCCATCGCCCTTCTGGTCTCAGCTTTGGCTTGAGCAACTCTAAGATCAGCCTCTGCCTGATCAGCCTGAAGTGAGGCTCCAATGTTTTTGCCAACATCAAGATCTGCAATATCAATGGAAAGTATCTCAAAAGCAGTTCCAGCATCTAGCCCTTTATCCAACACAGCTTTAGATATTTTATCTGGATTCTCTAATACTTGAGAATAATTGGATGCTGAACCTATGGCAGATACAATTCCTTCTCCCACTCGTGCAATAATAGTATCATCTGTTGCACCACCAACCAAACCTGGGATATTTGTTCTTACCGTGACCCTTGCTCTTGCTTTCAATTCAATCCCATCTTTTGCAACAGCGGCTAAGTATCCCTCTTTTGGTGCATTGATCACCTTGGGATACACAGATGTCTGTACTGCTTCCTTTACATCTCGTCCAGCAAGGTCGATGGCAGTGGCAGTCTCAAAAGGTAATTTGATATTTGCCTTATCAGCAGCGATCAAAGCCGCAACAATATTTTGCACATTCCCTCCTGCAAGATGATGAGTCTCAAGCATATCGGTAGTAATATGTTCTAAGCCAGCCTTATGAAGATTGATCACACCATCTGTCACAAGCCTAGGTGATATCTTCCTCAGTCGCATTCGGATAAGATCTACTATTCGAATTCTACCTAAGCCGAGGGATACGATTCCTTGGATCCACATTCCAACGGGTACAAAATAAAGAAGTGTTATTGTTGCAAAAGCGATGAAACCAATTAAAAACATTTGTATAACAGGCATGATTATTTCCTTTTTATTATAATTCTCTAACTAATACTCTATTACCATCTACGCTAAGAATGGTAACCTCTTTTCCTTTTTCTATGAAGTCACCCTCACTAACTACAAAAATTCTTTGTCCATCAATCTTCACCCATCCTGAAGGATGAAGGTCGGTATCTGCAGTGCCCGATTTCCCTTCAAGGCCTTCCCATCCTTGGGTGTTTGAGAATCCTTGGTCTTTCTTTTGTGAATTGGGAGATGTCAATTGCTCCCAAAACTTTGATCTTATCATCAATTTTCCCAATAGAACTATTCCAAGGATAGCACCTAATATCCCAATAAGAAATCCATCCATTGCTTGACTCAAAACCTCTTCACCTACAGGAACTTCAGGCAATAATAACAGATAAAGACCATACAACATAAAACCAATTCCACCTAGGCCTACAATACCAAATCCGGGAATGACCAACATCTCTAGAAGCATTAATGACAACCCCGTCAGTATGAAAATCATATCTGACATTGTTGCCAATTGAGCGATGTAAGACACACTTAGTGATAAGATCAAACAAGTGAGCCCAACAAATCCGGGGATGCCCCAACCTGGGCTTTGAAGCTCAAATAGAATGCCTAAGAATCCAAAGGTTGTCAGTAATGATGCAACTACAGGGTTTGTCAAAAATCTTACAATATTTTCAGACCAATTCTCTCTGGATTCAATAATCTGAGCAGAGCCGTAACCAAGAGAATCCAATAATGCATCGATCGTCTCAGCAGTGCCATCAGCAATACCATATTTAATAGCCTGATCAGTTGTCAATGAAATTAACTTACCATCTTTTCTACCCTCAATATCATTAACCAAAATTGAATCACCATCAACAACCAGGTGGGTGAAGTTTAATTCCTCATCAACCATGCCTCTTGCTATGTCCTTACTCCGTCCACGTCTTTCGGCAGTAGAAGCCATTTCCTCACGCATGAAACTGATGACCTTTTCACTTCCTTTTTTTCCGGACATGTCTACCGCTGTTGCTGCACCGATCAAACCTCCACCGGTCATGAATATTTTCTCACAGGATAGCGAGATCAGTGCTCCTGCAGAAATTGCACGCCTATTTATGTATGCGACCGTAGTAATATCAGCACCTAATATGGCATCCTTGATCTGAGTGGCAGCATCAACACGGCCCCCAAAAGTATTTATATCAAAAATAACCAATGTTGCATTATTTGACTCAGCATCTTCTAATGTTCTTTGGATGAAGGGTGGCAAACCAAGATCAATCGTCCCCTCAATTGGAATTCTATACACCATCTCCGCACATAAAGTTGAAATAGTGAATGTTGTGTAAAATAAAAGACGTTTCATTACCATAAATCTCATTCAATTTTAAATAAAAATCGACCAAAATATAGTTATAACATCGTCGTAATTTTGATATAAGATGAAACAAT
>Ga0208766_1002015_pt1 | contig 10662 bp, 8 predicted proteins | sample ETN01SmetaG_3_FD_185792 | JGI IMG/M metagenome (GOLD analysis project Ga0208766, IMG submission 185792) | Marine microbial and viral communities from oxygen minimum zone, Eastern Pacific Ocean - ETNP2014F12-01SV263 (SPAdes) (version 2) | ecosystem: Environmental > Aquatic > Marine > Oceanic ...
CCTGCGGTGGCGATGGTGCCGTCGTTCGTGGTGCTTGCCGTGGTGCCGTTTGGCTCGAAGCTCGGAGCGCAAAAAATGGTGATCGCCGATCTTGATGTCGGCATCCTGTTCACGTTTGGAATCGTGTCGCTGGGTGTCTACGGAATCGTGCTGGCCGGGTATGCTTCGAACTCCAAGTACCCGTTCCTAGGAGGCATTCGCTCGACAGCGCAGATGATTTCGTACGAGATCGCAATGGGCATGGCGGTCGTGCCTGTGTTCATGCTGGTGGGTGAGTTAAATCTGTCGGCGGTGATCGACTATCAGGCGAGCGGCGCATGGCTGGTGTTCAAGCAGCCGTTGGCATTTGTGATTTTCCTGATTGCGATTTTTGCAGAGACGAACCGACTGCCGTTCGATCTGCCGGAGTCGGAGACGGAACTGGTTGCTGGTTACAATACAGAGTATAGCTCGATGCGGTTTGCGCTGTTCTTCATGGGCGAATACGCGGCGATGATCGCCGGTTCGGCGCTGATGGTGGTGCTATTCTGCGGCGGTTGGACGCTGCCGTTTGGCGACTACTTCAATATGCCGGCAGAGTCGCTTGTCCAAGGGGTTGTGCACATCGGCGTATTTATCGCGAAGATCGTGGTGTTCCTTGGCCTGATGATTTGGATACGCTGGATGTTGCCGCGTTTCCGTTACGATCAACTGATGCACATCGGCTGGAAGCGGTTCCTGCCGGCGAGCCTAGCCAACATCATCCTGACGGCAATTGGGCTTTGGGTGCTAAATAGTTGAGGACGGGACGATGAAAGTGAAACGCACAGAACTGACCTGGTGGGAGCGGCTATATTTGCCGACGCTTATCAACGGGTTCAAGGTTACGCTGCGTCACTTTTTCTCGTGGAAACGTTCAGAGGTGTATGGCGATAAACAGAAGGAGTTCAACGCAAAAACCACTATGCAGTATCCGGAGGAAAAATGGGATATTCCGACTGGCTACCGTGGCGCGCCGTATCTTGTCAAGGACGTGGACGAAAAAACGAAGTGTGTGTCGTGCCAGCTGTGCGAGTTTATCTGTCCGCCGAAGGCCATCCGCATCACGCCGCCTGGCGACAATGGTGTGGTCGATCGCGAGGGTGCGGAGAAGATGCCGGAAGAGTTCGAGATCAACATGCTTCGCTGCATCTACTGCGGTTTTTGCCAGGAAGTCTGTCCTGAGGAGGCGATCTTTTTGCTAAAAGACTATGCAATCAACGGTGAGACCCGCGAGGAGTTGATTTACAATAAGGAAAAACTGCTCGGGCTGGGCGGAGCGGACAAGCGGGCCTACAATCACCATGTCCAGTGCGACGTGGACGAGGGCATCAAAAAATGGGAAACGAAAGCCCGCGAGGCTGGCGAGCAACCGGCGTTTCACTGACGATTTGACCGAGGAATGGAAGGAACATTGTTCAATATTTTCGCCGGGCTGGCAGTGCTGAGCGCGCTGCTGGTGGTGGCGAATCCGCTGAGCCGCAACCCGGTGACGAGTGCGTTGTTCCTCGTGACAACGATGATCTCCATCTCGGGATTGTTCGTGCTGCTTGGCGCCTACTTTCTCGCGGCAGTGCAAATCCTCGTTTACGCAGGGGCAGTGATGGTGCTGTTCCTGTTCGTGATCATGCTGCTTGATGTCCAGGAGGTGGCACGCCGTAAGTTGAATCTCGTCAGCTTGGCCATGGGTTTCATCGCTGTCGGCGCGTTGTTTTTGCTTTACAAAAGCTCGCTCGAATCGACTTATGACGAGACAACCCGGCATCACGAAGTGGTGGAGACGGTCCAGGCGGAGGCCAAGTCAGCCAAGGCGGTCGGTAGTACACGCGCGCTTGGCCAAGCGCTGTTCAGCAAGGACAAAGGATTTCTTTTGCCGTTCGAGATTGTCTCCATCCTGCTGCTGGTGGCGATGGTAGGCGCGATTTTGTTGAGCAGAAAGGAGCCGCGCTGATGGAACCGACCTTGGACCAATACCTGTTGGTTAGCGGCGCGCTGTTTGCGATCGGTCTGCTGGGCGTGATTGTGCGGCGCAATCTGCTGATCATCTATATGTCGCTCGAGTTGATGCTCAACGCGGCCAACGTCGCCCTCGTGGCTATGTCTCGTTTCAACGGGAATCTCGACGGCCAAGTGATGGTGTTTTTCATCATCACCGTCGCGGCGGCGGAGGTGTCCGTTGGTTTGGCGCTGATCATCGCCCTGTACCGCAAACGCCAGACCGCCGAGGTGGAGGACTTGGCCACGATGAAACTGTAAACGATGAATACCGCTGCATGGCTCATTTTGTTGCTCCCGCTGTTTTCGGCGGTGGTTATTGGCCTAGGCGCATTTCGCTCGCGCAAGGCCAGCGCAGCGATCTCCGTCGGTGCTGTTGTCGGTTCGTTTTTGCTCACGTTGCTGCTGGTCAGCGCCGGTGTTAAAGAGGGTCCTACGCACACTTGGCTCGAGTTTGAGAGCCTGCAAATCGACATCGGCCTGCAAATCGACCCGCTTAGCAAACTAATGCTCTGCGTTGTCACGGGTGTCGGCAGTCTCATCCATATTTTTTCGCTCGGTTACATGAATAAGGATCGCGACTTCTCGCGCTACTTCGCCTTCCTGAGCCTATTCATCTTCTCGATGCTCGGCATTGTGTTGGCCGACAACTTCGTGATGATGTTCATCTTCTGGGAACTGGTCGGTGTCTCGAGTTATTTGTTGATCGGCTTTTGGTTCGAGAAACCTAGCGCGGCCGATGCCGCCAAAAAAGCCTTTCTCACCAACCGCGTCGGCGACTTTGGTTTTCTGATCGGCATCTTAATGGTCTGGGCCGCGCTTGGCTCGGTTAGGTTTGCCGACTTGGTCAACGCGGTCCCCGGCGAGACGGCAACGATCACCGGCTTGGCCGGATTCCTGATTTTCTGCGGGGCGATGGGCAAGTCCGCTCAGGCACCGTTGCACGTCTGGTTGCCGGACGCGATGGAAGGCCCGACGCCGGTCAGCGCGCTCATCCACGCAGCAACGATGGTGGCCGCCGGCGTGTACATGCTATGCCGTGTGTTTTTCCTGATTGAGGGTACGTGGGCGATGGAGGCGATCGCGTGGATCGGCGCGCTGACTTCGCTGATAGCTGCGCTGATGGCCGTGCAGCAGGACGATATCAAGCGCATCCTGGCCTACTCGACACTCTCACAGTTGGGTTACATGGTGATGGCGGTGGGATTGGGTTCACCCAACGCGGCGATGTTTCACCTGACGACGCATGCCTGCTTCAAGGCGCTGCTGTTCCTCGGGGCCGGTTCGGTGATCGTGGCGCTGCATCACGAGCAGGACATCTGGAAAATGGGCGGGCTGCGCGAGCGGATGCCCCGGACATACTGGACGTTTTTGATTGGCACGATGGCGCTCTGTGGCGTGCCACTCTTTAGCGGGTTTTTCAGCAAGGAAGCCATTCTGGACGCCGCGCTCGAGAACAATATTTTACTGTTCCTCGTTGCCGTGTTCGTCGCCTTGCTGACAACGTTTTACATGACGAGGCTCTTCGTCGTGGCGTTCATGGGCGAACCGCGATCGGCACACGCCAAGAGTGCAGCAGAGAATTCTGCCGTGATGACTGTGCCGCTGCTCTTGCTCGCTGTGCCGTCGGTGCTCGCCGGTTACTTTAACGCCCACGCGCCGAATCCGCTGGTGCTGGCCGCTTCGCTGGTCGTGCTTGTGTTCGGCATGCTTGTTGCCAACACTCTGTACAACGGTGCAGAGACTGACCCGCTTCCGGCCCGATTTGGTCGCTTGGCCAAGACGCTGCGCGACCGGCTTTGGTTCGACGAAGTTTACCAATGGTTTATCGACAATGTGCAGGAGAACCTGGCCAAGCTGGCAGACACGATCGATCGCTGGGTGATCGCCGGATTGCTGGTGCGCGGCACACACGGTACGACCGAGTTGGCAGGACGCGTGTTGCGCCTGGCCCAGACAGGTAACCTGCAGACGTACGCCTTTTGGTTCGCAGCCGGCTTGGTTGCACTTTTGATTTTCACATTGGCTTGATCGAAAAATGGACTGGTTGTTGATCATTGTTTTGTTGCCGCTGCTCGCCGCTTCGTCTGTCGGGTTTGTGCCTGGCAGCCAACGGCAGGTCATCCGCAGCATCACGCTTGGCGCGTCCGGCTTGGCGCTGCTGTGCGCGTTGATTGCGTTCTGCTCGTTTAAGGTCGGCGGCGGCATTCAGTTCGAAACCAAGTGGACTTGGGTCGAGAGCCTTGGGCTGCATTTTCACTTGGCCGCCGACGGCATCAACATCGGCATCGTCTTGATGGGCACGATCGTGGCCTTTGCGGCGGTCTGCTGCGCAGACGACATCACGCACAGGATGAAGGAGTTTCACATCCTTCTCAACCTGATGATCGGCGGTATCCTAGGCGCGTTCGCGTCGATGGATTTGTTTTTCTTTTATTTCTTCCACGAACTCGCGCTGGTGCCGACGTTCATCATGATTGGGGTGTGGGGCAGGGGGGCAAACCGCAATTACGCGACCTACAAAATCACGCTCTACCTCAGTCTCGGCGCGTTGCTCGCGTTGATTGGGCTGATTGGCGTGTATGTGCAGACTGGCGCGGAGTCGTTCAGCATTCCAGACTTGATCGCCAAGGTGGAGTCGTCGCCGATCGACGAGTCGGCGCAGCGGTGGATTTTTCCGCTGTTGATGTTTGGTTTTGGCATTCTGGTTTCGCTTTGGCCGTTCCACACTTGGGCGCCGCTTGGCTACGGTGCCGCTCCGACGGCCACTGCGATGCTGCATGCCGGCGTGCTAAAAAAATTCGGCCTGTACGGCATCATTCGCGTGGCCATTCCGATGGCTCCCGTTGGCGCGCAATGCTGGCTTGGTGTGCTGGCGTGGCTGGCCTTGGCCAACCTACTGTATTGCGGGCTGGTGGCGGTTCGTCAAAAAGACCTCAACTTGCTCATCGGCAACTCCAGCGTCGCGCACATGGGCTTCATTTTCCTCGGCATCGCCAGCCTGAACGTGATCGGCCTGACTGGCGCGGTGCTGGTGATGATCGCCCATGGTCTGCTCGTCGCCTTGGCCTTCGGCTTGAGCGGGCATTTATATCGGCAGACCGGTTCGCTCGACATGAGTCGTATGGGCGGTTTGCTGCGCCAAATGCCGCTCGGTGGCTCGGCACTGCTGATGGCGCTGTTTGCCGGCTGTGGTTTGCCCGGCTTCGCCAATTTTGCCGGCGAGGTGACAATCTTTTTTGCCGCATGGTCGGCCGGACTGAAAACTATCACGGTGATCGCTGCATGGAGCGCGCTGGTGATCGGCGGCCTGTACATGATGCGTGCCATCCGCAACATCCTGCACGGGCCGCTCGGTGACACCTGGGGCAAGGCGGGCGACATCAGCCCGCTGATCGCGACCGCGCTTGGCCTCTTGCTCGCCGCGTTGTTGATGTTCGGCATCGCGCCGGGCCTGTTGACCGACTCGATCAAGCCTGACGTGGCCGGGATCGTCAAAATGGGAAGAAAAGAATGTGCTAGCGCCACCGAGGCAACCAAGGAATGAGATAACATGGACGGCCAACTGCAATTCGTTCAACTTGAGGTAATGGTGACGGTGCTCGGCCTGCTCGTCCTGCTTGCCGACCTGTTCATGTCTGGTCCAGCACGCCGGTCGCTGGGCTGGATTGCCGCCGGGGCGCTTGGCCTTGTGTTCCTGCTGAGCTTTCGTGGCGGATACACCGATTTGGCCAACGGCCAGGCGTTTGGCGGGATTTATCGACTAGACGGCCTGGCTCTGTTCTTCAAACGGTTCTTTTTGTTGGTGGCAATCTTCGTACTGGTTTTCGCGGTGGACTTTGCTTCCCGACTGAGGAGTGGCGTATCGGAATACCTTGCATTCATTTTGTTCGCGTTGTTGGGGATGATGTTCGCCTCTTCGGCCAACGACTTCAGTCTGCTGTTCGTTTCGATCGAGCTGATCACCGTGACGTTTTACATTCTCGTCAGCTTTCAGCGGCACCGAATGCACTCGCTCGAAGCAGGGGTGAAATATCTGATACTCGGCGCGGTCTCGTCGGCATTCCTCGTGTACGGCATCGCGCTTGTGTTCGGCGAGGCCGGGAGTCTCAAGTTCGACGCGATCCGCGCTGCGCACGTTAGCTTGCTGGGGAGCAACGTGTTCCTGTTTGGCATGCTGTTTGTGTTCGCCGGACTGGCGTTCAAGGTTTCCGCGTTTCCGTTTCAAGTTTGGGCGCCGGACGTGTATCAAGGCGCGCCGACGCCAACGACGACATTTCTTGCGGTCGCCTCCAAGGCGGCCGGCTTCGTATTGCTGATTCGCCTGTTCGTCAGTGTTGTGCCGGAACTCACTGCCCAGTGGACCGGTGTGCTGATCGTTGTCGCCGCATTGACGATCCTGTACGGCAATCTTTGCGCCCTGCCGCAGCGCAATCTCAAGCGTCTGCTCGCCTACTCCGGCATTGCCAATGCCGGTTATCTGCTCATGGGCATCGTGGCACAGTCGAACGAAGGCACGGCGGCGATTTTGTATTACCTCGTCGGTTACCTGTTCACGCTCGTGGCAGCGTTTATGATCATCAATCTCGTCACACGCGAGGGGGAGGGTGAGGATATTTCCTGTTTGGCCGACCTGAACAAACGCTCGCCGCTCCTAGCCTTGACGTTGGCATTGTGCGCCGTGTCGCTGGCTGGTATCCCACCACTGGCCGGTTTCTTCGGCAAATTTCTGCTGGTGAAGTCGGTTGCCGGCAGGGCATTCGGCGACGCCGGTTACTTCGCGCTGCTGGGGGTGGCGGTGTTCGGCGTCGTTGTGTCTATCTACTACTACTTCGGCATTATCCGCGCCATTTACTGGTCGAAAGAGTTGTCCGACGACTCGCCGGTTGCGATCAGTTGGGCAACGCGGATCGCGCTTGGCCTCTGCGTGGGGGCAATCCTCTACCTTGGTATCCTGCCCAACAAGCCGGTTCAATGGGCCAATACCGCCGCCAAGATCAAGATCGAGACTGTTACCAAGTAACTCAGCGTCGAGCAAAGAGCTTGCCCGGCAACTGCTCGGCCAAGCGTTTCATTTCCAAGCCAAGCAACGCCACCGAAACCGTCGGCGTGGGCAGGCCGCTGTTGACGATGATCGTGTCGATCGACTGCTCGGTGGTTTCGAGAATATCGAGCACGGTTTGTTCGTTTTCGGTGAGATTGGCCAATGGCACCGGCTTCGAATCGTCCGTTTGGCCAAGCGCTTGGTTGGGCAATAGATGCTCGAACTCGGCGAGGATATCCTCGGCATTTTCGCACAGCGCGGCTCCGTTGCGGATCAGGTTGTGGCAACCCCGGCTCTGTGGTGAGTCGATCCGGCCCGGCACGGCGAACACCTGCCGGTTGTTGTCCGCGGCCATGTTGGCTGTGATGAGCGAGCCGCTCTTCAGATCGGCCTCGACGACGACTGTGCCGAGCGTCATCCCCGCGACGATCCGGTTGCGGATGGGGAAGCTCTGTTTGTCGCCCTTGCGGTTAAACGGGAACTGGGTGATCACCGCGCCGTTGCCGGCGATGCGTTCGTACAACTCCGCGTTTTCCGCCGGATAAACAATATTGATGCCGGTGCCGAGCACGGCGATCGTCCGCCCCATGGCCGAGAGAGCGCCTTGGTGAGAGGCGGAATCGATCCCGCGCGCCCCCCCACTGACCACAGTGATGCCACGTCCGGCGAGTTGGTACGAGAGTTTGCGTGCGGTATCCTGCCCGTAATGCGTCGTGCGTCGCGCACCGACCATCGCGATGCTGTTTTTATCCTCCGGCAGCAGCCAGCCCTTCACATAGAGAACGATCGGCGGGTCGTAAATCTCGCGGAGCAGCTCCGGGTACTCGTCGTCGGCCTGAAAAACGAGCCGCGCGCCGAACTTCTCGACGCGCTTTAACTCCCCGGCCAAGTCGGTCGTGAATTGCCATTGAACAATGGCTCCGGCCAAGTCGTCGCCGATGCCCTTGACGCGCACCAGCGCTGATCGATTTGCCTGCAACACCTTGGTGGCGTCGCCAAAGAACTCGAGCAGTTGGCGTACCCGAACCGGCCCGATCCCCTCAAGCAGATTCAAAACCACCAAAGCCTCGTGCGCATCCACGAAGAGACGTTAGCGGGGTAGGGTAACCGAGGCCAGTGGGAAAGGAAAAAGACGGCCGCTGGGCCGCCTTTTTTCGGAATTTATGCTATTTGGTCAAACCTCCGACATACAGGCGTCGTAGAAGTCCAGAAACTTGTTTTTGTCCTCGGTGGCGCGGACGCGCATAGCGGCGCGCGGGTGCTGGTTGAGGATGCCGGTGACGACGTACGGAATGAGTGCACCCCACTCCTTGGTGCGTCGCAGTGGCATGAGTTGATCCTGTAGCAGCTTGAATACCGGTCGAAGGTCGAACTTCGGGTTTTTAAGGAAGCCGAGTAACAGTTCCATCGGGCAGTTGCCAGCGCCACGGCCGAGGCCGAGCATGGTGGCATCGATGCGGTTTGCACCCTGAATGATAGCCTCAATGGTATTGGCAAATGCGAGTTGCATGTTGTTGTGCGTGTGAATGCCAACCTCCTTACCGGTGGCCTTGGCCATGGCGACGTATTTTTTGACTAGTTCGCGAATCTGCTCGTGGTAAAGCGAACCGTAGCTGTCGACGACCACAACTGTTTCCACCGGTGTCTCTGCCAAGGTTTCCAGTGCCTTGTCGATTTCGGAGTCGGCAACGGTGCTGATAGCCATGATGTTGCAGCAAGTCTCGTAGCCTTTGTCGTGGGCGTCCTTTATCATGTCCACTGCAGTCGGGATTTGGTGCGCGTACGTCGCGACGCGGATGCAGTCGAGTACGCTTTGTTCGGCTGGCAGGATGTCGGTCTTGTAGTCGGTCTTGCCAGCATCGGCCATGGCGGTGAGTTTGAGTGCGCTGTCGTTGTCGCCGACAACTCTGCGCAGATTGTCCTCATCACAGAATTTCCAGTCGCCGTGTTCCTTGCGGGCAAATTGGTCCTTGGAGGCTTTGTAGCCAAGTTCCATGTAGTCGATGCCGGATTGGATGGCGGTGTCGTAGACGGCCTTGACAAAGTCGTCCTCAAAGAGATGGTTATTGATCAGGCCGCCGTCGCGGACTGTGCAGTCCAGTACCTTGATCTCAGGTCGGAACGTCACCCAAGGGGCGTTATCATTTGAATCACTCATTTTTTGTTTATCTAGGGAAGTAAATGCCGTTGAGGTTCAAGAGGTTGGTTCCTCAGCCAATTATCTTCCCGGCGAAAAAAGGGCGCCAAATGTCATAAAAAATAAAGCGAATGGAAAGCGTTAAAATGCACAAAAAGCAGTTTTTTTTATTTTTCTTCCCCGGCCGGGGGGGCACGGGCGTAAATGGCACTGATCGGATGGATATCAAGGATGTTTGGGTGGATGCCGCCGATCCGGTTTGGGTGGTAAATGTTGATCCCTACATAAAAGAATAGTGGACAGATAGGTAACTCGTCGGCGATGAGGATGGTTTCGGCTTGGTGGAACAACTCGTTGCGCTTGGCCATGTCGGGGGTTGAGTTGGCCAGGCGGATGAGCCGGTCGTAGCTTGCGTTCGCCCAGCCGGTCCGGTTGTTACCATTCTGCGCCATGAACATGTCGAGGAAGGTGTTTGGGTCGTTGTAGTCGCCGATCCAACTGCTGCGCGAAACGTGGTAGTCGAGCGCGTTTTGGTCGGCGAGGTAAACCTTGTTCTCGGCCTGGCGCAGCTTGATTTGGATGCCTAATGTCTCACGCCAAGTGCGCTGCAACTCGACCGCAATGTTTTTGTTCAGTGGACTTGAGTTGAACAGGTACTCGAAGTTATTAGGGAAGTCCTTGCCACCGGGGAAGCCGGCTTCGGCGAGCAGGCGCTTGGCCAAGGCGGGATCATACGCTGGACCTCTTGGCGAGGTGTAGTTGCCGGTGCTCGGCGGTATGAAGTGCGTGGCCACACGCTCACCGCCCTTGGTGTAGTTGGCGACCACGCGTGTCTTGTCGATGGCCAAGGCCATTGCCTTGCGGACACGTGGATCGTCCAGTGGTTTTTTCGTGGTGTTGAACCTTACAAAATAGGTACCAAGGTAGTCGAAGCGATGAAACTCGGGACGTGAACTGAGGGCGTCGATTAGTTCGGTGGGCACGAGGCTTTTGTCCCAAATAACATCCGCTTGTCCAGATTCGAACAGGTTGATCGCTGTTGCCGGCGCTTCGATCGGTAGGAGGTCGACGATGTTGTTGCGCGTGTTGGAGGCATCCCAGTAGTTTGGGTTTTTGCGAAGTCGCACCCGGTCGCGGACGTGCCAAAACTCGAGCGTATGCGAGCCACTCACCGGCAGTGGGTGGTGCAGGCACCATTGGTCGCCGTGCTGAGTGATCGTTCGTTCCGGGACGACGGCCAGCGTCCAAAACGCACACAACTCTAGAAAGAACGGGGTGGGGGAGACCAACTCGACGCGTACGATGTGATCGTTGATCGCTCGTACGCCGAGTTGGCGAAGGTCATTGATTTTACCGGCATTAATGGCTTCGGCATTCTTCACGTGGAAGAGCATCCCTGCATAATCGCTGGCTGTGGCGGGGATCACCGCGCGGCGCCACGAGTAAACCACGTCGTGCGCTGTGATCG
>Ga0208766_1002023_pt1 | contig 10648 bp, 7 predicted proteins | sample ETN01SmetaG_3_FD_185792 | JGI IMG/M metagenome (GOLD analysis project Ga0208766, IMG submission 185792) | Marine microbial and viral communities from oxygen minimum zone, Eastern Pacific Ocean - ETNP2014F12-01SV263 (SPAdes) (version 2) | ecosystem: Environmental > Aquatic > Marine > Oceanic ...
GGCTAAACCCTGGAAGCCTACTTGTATTATTATTACTATCAGGGCTAAGCGCTTACTCCGGATATGAAATTGCGGGTTTTCGACATCGGCCAGTAAAAGTCGTATGCACTCTTTCGGCGTTGTTTCCAGTCATAGTTCCTCTTGCAATATTGCTGTTGCCAGACCCGGCTGAAGCTCATGCTCAGGCTATAGCTGAAGCAAATGACCGGTTTTTACTTGGGCCTACTGCTGTGGTTGGAACAGTTGAGGATGATTATGATATTCCGGATGAAGAAACACGCATCGAAGGAATTGATGGCTCGGTCGTTATGGAGCGTTATCTGCACACTGAAAACCATTTCAGTGACCGTTTTTTTTCAGACTATTTCGGGAGGTTTTATCAAGCTTCCCCTCCCTCAGGTCAATCGCTGGTGATACAAACACCCGAAGTGATCTACCCAGTGCATCATGTATCAAGGTTGGAACCTGAATCGTTATCAGTGGTTTATGCTCAGGGGCAAGAGTGGGTTGAGGAATCGATTGACTATAGGCTAATTGAAGAAGTGAGAGTAGAGGCAAGAGTTTCGTAATGAGCAGCAGAATTCGGGCAGTTTTATTATTTGGAGCGCCTGGCTCCGGCAAGGGCACTCAAGGGCGGATTTTGGAGCAAATCCCAAATTGGTATTATTTTGCCAGCGGAGATGCGTTTCGTAATTTGCGTCCCGAAGATCCACTCGGTAAAACATTTTTGGATTACTCCAGCCGAGGCGAGCTGGTTCCTGACGAGTTCACCATCACTTTGTGGCAGAAAAAGATGGAAAGCGCTACCGTGAAAGGGAGCTTTCAGCCGGATCATGATGTCCTTTTGCTCGACGGAATCCCGCGAAACCGGCATCAGGTCGAGATGATGGATGAGCATATTGAAATCCTCGCGCTTTTGCATCTCACCTGCCGTGATCAGCAGCAAATGGTCGATCGCATTCAAAGAAGAGCGTTGATAGAGAGTCGCCTTGATGACGCAAATCTTGATGTAATCAAACACCGTTTTGAAACATACGAAGAGGAAACGCGGTCGGTGATTGACGCAATTCCTTCAGGCCTCGTTCATAATGTTAACGCCGACCAATCTCCAATACTTGTTCTGAAAGATATTTTGGATTCAATATCCAAGCTAAATCTCGGCTCCTAATGCCATGCAGAATCGTATATATGGGAACCCCGCAGATCGCGTGCCACTCCTTGCAGGCAATTCATGAATTGCCTGAGTGCGATTTAGTTGCGGCTGTAACCCAACCAGACAGACCTTCAGGGCGCGGTAATAGACTTGAGGAATCCCCAGTAAAGAAAATGGCTTCCCGTTTAGGTTTAAAGGTTGTTCAGCCAAAGAGGCTCAATGAAGAAGGATTCAAGAAGGAGCTTTTAGAGCTAAACGCAGATTTAATTGTGGTGATGGCTTACGGGCAAATACTCCCTCCTTACGTATTAGAAACACCTGAATTCGGAGCAGTGAATATTCATGCCTCACTACTTCCTCGCCATCGCGGTGCTGCGCCAATTCAATGGGCAATCCTGGAAGGGGACAAGGAAACAGGTGTATGTTTAATGAAAATGGATGTCGGGTTGGACACGGGCGATATTCTCTCAGTCGCTAAAACTTCCATATCACCGGAGGATACTGCCCCTGATCTTCATGATCGTATTTCTTCCATGGGGGCAGAAATTATCCGAAACCAACTGCCATCCTACTTGAGAGGCGAATTACTACCTGAAAAACAGGATAATTCTCTAGCGACCTACGCTAGAAAAATCACCAGAGAAGATGGTCTTATAGACTGGAACCTGCCTGCGAATCAGATCCATCAAAGGCACAGAGCCCTAATGCCATGGCCAGGTATTTTTACTTTTCTTCCGGCAGATGAAAGGCGTTTGATCAAAATCATTTCAGCTGTGGTCAGTTCCTGTTCGGGAAACCCTGGCAGGGTGCTCAATACTGATAATAGTGGAATAACTGTAGGTTGTGGGGAGCAGTCACTGACTATCAAGACCCTTCACAGACAAGGCGGAAAAATTCTATCCGCTTCACAATTTCTAAATGGATACAGTCTGCAGGCCGGAGACCTGCTTGGCTAAAATTTCCTGTTTTTTTTTGACAAATGGACTGTCTATATTAAATTAAACGGATAATTCATACATACGTTTGATTTAATATGCCTAAAGTAGGAACTAAAACAAGGATTCTTGACGCCGCAGAACACCTATTTGCTACAGGGGGAGTAACTGGCACCTCAATCAGGGCAATTACAGCGAGAGCCAAGGTTAATCTAGCCGCCATCCATTATCACTTTGGTAGTAAAGAATCAGTATTAGAATCAGTTCTATCGCGTCGATTGATCCCTCTTAATGCAGAGCGATTAGCGTTACTAGAGGAATACGAAAGGCGGTCAAAAAACAACGTCGTTGCTCTGCCTAAGGTAATTGAAGCACTTGTCGGCCCTGCCCTTAGGGTGAGTAGAGACCCGAAGAAAGGGGGCGATCTTTTCATGAAGCTGCTGGGAAGGTTGGTTTTAGAGCCAGATGAAAAGATCCAAAGCCTTTTAACGGATCAATTCAGGACAGTTCTTGAACGCTTCATGCCTGCATTGAAGAATGCTTTACCCAAGCTTGAGTCTGCTGATTTCTATTGGCGTCTTCATTTTCTGGTAGGAGCCATGGCGCATACAATGGCTGATTCAGACCGTATTAAGAATATCTCTGGAGGGGCTTGCGACCCGGACAACACCGAGGAAACCATCGATCGTCTGGTTGTATTTTTGACGGCTGGACTAAAGGCTCAATCATGAATTTAGCCAAGCTGTTATTGCTTACATTAAGCATCACTCTCCTTGGGTGCAAAAACCGTAATATAAGCGTTACAGAATTATCTATTGATCTGCCGGCCCATTGGTCGGTTCGGGCATCTAAAACAAACACTGTTTCTGAAGCTCCATGGTGGGCTCAATTTAACGAAGCAAAACTTACAGTACTGGTTAAAGAAGCACTAAAACATAATACCGATCTCAAAGTGTCAGCTAAAAGACTTGAGTTGGCTTACGCGCAGGCGAAAATCACTGGATATTCATCCAGGCCGCAACTGGACGTATCCGTCGGAGGTGATAAAAAAAAGAGCAATTTCATCGGCCTTCCCTTCGGCGCCGGCGAAGTTATGAGCTCTCGAGCCGAAAGCTACAGCCTTAATTTTGGAACAAGCTGGGAATTGGATCTGTGGGGCCGGATCAAGTCTGGTCAGAATAATGCTCAGTTGAGCGCATCGGCAACCAGGCTTGAGTATCTCGCTGCACGTCAATCATTGGCAGCACAGGTAGTTAAGGGATGGTTCGCATTATGCGAGGTACGAACACAAATATCCTTGGCAAAGGAGCGCATCACTCTATCTGAAACGGCCCTAAAACAAATTGAGCTTCGATACGAACTGGGCAGGGCAAGCGCTTTTGATTTGCGACTGGCTGAAAGCAATCTGCACGATGCAATGGCGCGACTGCGTCGATTGATGGTAAGCGAAACCCAATTTGAGAGGGGGCTGGAGATGATTTTGGGCAGATATCCTTCTGGGCAACTTGAGGAAGCTAAGGGGTTGCCTTCGCCAAGTAATAATGTCCCTGCCGGTATGCCTGCACAATTATTGGCCCGCCGTCTTGATATTGCAGCTTCAGTCTTGAGGGTCAGGGCCGCTGACGCACTGGTTGCAGAAGGGAAGGCCGGGTTGTTGCCCAGAGTGTCGCTGACAGGATCTAGTGGCACCTCAAGCAATGAACTTAAGAGTTTGATTAATGGTGATTTTCTTACCTGGTCATTCGGCGGAAGCTTGGCGCAAACCATTCTTTTGCGTGATGAACGGAACGTACGCGTTCATGAGCGGGAGCTGATGACAGAGGAGGCGGTTTTAAATCATCGTTCAGTCGTTATGACTGCTTTCGAGGAGGTTGAGAGAGCTCTCAGTAAAAATGTCCATTTATCTGAATATCGTAAACAGTTGAATACAGTAGCTGAAGGGACATCCGATATCCTGGTCCTTGCACGGGGGAGGTATGAGAACGGTACGGGTTCGCTGAAAGAGTTAATGGAAGCTCAGAACAGAAGTGTTGAATCCAGGGCCCAACTGGTTGCTGCCCAAAGGCAGGAGCTCGAAAACAGGGTTGATCTCCATCTGTCCTTAGGTGGTGGATTTGATTTAAAGGAGGCTGAAAATGAGGCGAGCACTTCAGATTAGCCTTCCCCTCATCATTTTGAGTGCGGGCGTTTATGGTGCTCATTGGCTGCTGACCCATCGTCAGAAAGTTACCCCTGAACCAACTGAACCATTCAGGCCTATTGTGGAGGTTGTTGCTGTTAAGTCAGAAACATATACGCCACAGATCAACTCCCAAGGAAGAGTTGAGCCGGGAAGAACAATAAAATTTAACCCAGAAATAAGCGGAAGAATTTCCTCTGTAGCCTCCAACCTGGTAGAGGGGTTGCTGGTGAGAAAGGGGCAGAAATTATACCAGATCGATGATCGGGATTATCGGACTGCCTTAATCAAGGCGGATTCAGATATTGCCTCTGCTCAAGCGGCTATTACCAATGCTTTTGCTCAGATTTCCTCTTCCAAGGCTCGGATGGCCCAATCTGCTGCTGTGCTGAAAAAAGAAGAAGCTGAAGCACTTGCAGCAAGGAAAGAATGGGAACTACTCGGCAAAACGGAGCACCCGCCTGATCTCTTGGTTAGGAAGCCGCAAATTAAGGAAGCGGAAGCCAATCTAGCTTCAGCGAAGGCAATGGTGGAAGCGGCCATTATTGGCTCAACAAGCGCGAAGGCGTCATTGGCTGCAGCGAATGCCGCCAAAGATCAGGCTGCCTTAAATGTCTCGCGGTGCGTCGTGAATGCGCCTTTCGATTCCAGAGTTGATTCGGTAAACGTTGATATCGGGTCTTATGTTGCTCCTTCGATTGCTGCTTTGGTTTTGCAGCGCACCGATCAATGCGAAATTAAGTTACCTCTGTCTGTTGAGGAATTCGCTTTTTTGGGCGTTGGAGGCTCAAGTGTATCTGGCGCAATGTTGAGGGCTTTAGGCGAGGTGGCTTTATCTTCAGGTCAGTACAATTGGAGCGGATACTTATCCCGAGTAAATGGAGACATAGATTCCTTAACCCAGACGATCAGCGTTGTGGCAAAGGTAGATTCACCGTACGAAAAAGATCCTACACCCCTGCGTTTCGGCCTGTTTGTTAAGGCTGCTATCCAGGGTGCACCCATCAAGAAAGTAGTTCAGCTTCCTGAAACAGCTCTTCGCGGCGAAAGCGATGTATATATGTATAATCATGGAAAGCTCCATTCATCTAAAGTGGAAATTATAAGGCATGAACATGGGTTTATTTTTGTGCGAGGACTGCCCGACGGTGAGCAGGTCTGCATTACTCAGCTCGACTCATTCAAAGAAAAAATGCCGGTGATTTTGGCTCACGAAGAGCAATGAATGGCATTGTTGAATGGTTTGCACGGAACAGTGTTGCAGCAAACCTTGTTGCTGCTTTTATTGTCGTTTCCGGATTAGTTGCTATCCCTAGTATTAAACAGGAGGTTTTTCCGGAATTTGACTCAGATCACGTCATAATCGAGGTGCCTTTCCCGGGCTCCACGCCCAGTGAAGTGGAGGAAATGATTTGTGCTCGAGTTGAACAGGCGGTGCAAGGTCTCTCTGGTGTAAAAACGGTACATTCCACCTCTGCAGAAAATATCGGATTAATTTATATTGAACTCCTGCCGCAAACTGATTCGGAGGCTTTTTTGGATAAAGTAAAGGCTCGCGTCGATGCAATTGAGACATTTCCTGAAGAAGCTAAAAAGCCGGTCATCTCAAATTTCATTATTCGCAAACAAGTGATCAATGTTGCTGTTTATGGGGATGTAGGTGAACTGCCCCTGAAGCGGGCCGGTGAAAGGGTTCGTGATGAATTGTTGGCTTTGCCCGAGATTTCCCAAGTCGAACTGATTAACGTGCGGCCCTATGAAGTCTCCGTTGAGTTACGTGAAGAGGATTTGCGTTTATATGGTCTTACTTTTGATGAGGTTGCACTTGCGATCCGCCATAGTTCCCTGAATCTTCCAGGTGGTTCGATAAAAACTCAAGGAGGTGAGATCCTGTTGCGGTCGAACACTCAGGCGTACAGTGAAAATGATTTTAGAATGTTGCCCTTGAGGGCTAAGAATGACGGCTCGCAATTAAGGCTTGGAGAGGTTGCGAGGATTACTAACGGATTTGCTGAAGTCGATTCCAGTTCTATATTTGATGGCAAGCCGGCTGCGCTGGTCAGGGTTTTCCGGGTGGGCAAACAAAGCGCCATTGGAATTTCCTCTGCGGCAAAGAGTTACGTTCATCACGCTCAATCCGGTATGCCCGCGGGAGTATTCCTTGAAACATGGCAAGATGACTCCAGTTATCTAAGAGGGCGTCTGGATCTTTTGTACAGAAACGGCAAGATGGGCTTGGCCCTTGTCTTTCTTATTCTAGCACTTTTCCTGAGGTTTCGTCTTGCAATATGGGTCACCTTTGGGATTCCGGTATCCTTTCTTGGGACGTTGTGGTTAATGCCTCAAATGGATATTTCAATCAGTCTGATCAGTCTTTTTGGATTTATTGTTGTTCTGGGGATAGTCGTGGATGATGCAATCGTGATGGGTGAAAATATTTACACGCATCAGCAGAAAAATGGTCCTGGCATTAAAAACACTATAATTGGAGCCAAAGAGGTGGCGCGTCCAGTTGTCTTTGGAGTCCTTACCACAATCGCCGCTTTCTATCCGCTTATTGCAATAGAAGGGAATATCGGAAAAGTGCTCCGTTACATACCTTTAATAGTTATCCCTACACTGTTCTTTTCGCTCATCGAATGTATCGTTATCCTTCCTGCACACCTGAAGAATTTGCCGCAAAGTGAGGCGACAGAAGAACTCCGGGGCTGGGCTCGTTTTCAAAAATGGTTTTCCTCTGGTGTGGAACAATTTGCTCTGAGGGTATATCAACCCATATTAGGGTTTTGCCTTCGGTTTCGTTATGCAGCCTTATGCTTGGGTATTTCCACTCTTTTATTGGTTTTGGCTGGGTACGCAGGAGGCCATTTTCGTTTTACTTTTTTCCCTCCTGTTGAAGGGGACAATGTAGCTGCGTGGGTCACTTTCCCAAGGGGGGTTCCTGTGGAAAAGACTGAAGAAGCTGTGAAAAGATTGTTGGATTCCGCAGGGCAATTACAGAAGGACATTGGGATGGACTCCGGAAATACAAACGTAATCCTTCATTCACTTGCGAGCGTAGGGCAACAGCCTTTTCGTAGGGATGCAGAACAGGCTGGCGGGAATTATGGCTCAAGTCACATGGGGAGTCATAATGGAGAGGTGCACCTCGAGGTTTCGCCCTCAGAAGAAAGAAATATTAGCAGCCAGGAGATGGCCCGGCGTTGGCGCGAGATCGCCGGCGAGTTCCCTGGAGCGATCGAGGTAGGTTTTAGTGCGAATATATTTTCAGCAGGCAAGCCGGTTAATATTAGATTAACTGGCCCCAATATGAGCATATTGCAGGCGGCCTCAACGGAACTTAAATCGCAACTCAGATTAATTGATGGCGTTGAGGATATAAGTGATTCATTCCGGGTAGGTAAGCAGGAAATTGATTTGAAGCTTAACAGTCAAGGGCAAGCTTTGGGGCTTAGTCAGAATGACTTGGCAAAGCAGGTAAGACAGGCTTTTTTTGGTGAAGAGGCTCAACGCATTCAACGTAACAGGGACGATGTTAAGGTTATGGTTAGGTATCCAAAAGAGAGCCGCCAGTCTGTACGCGATCTTTATGACCTACGCATTCGTACTTCAGGCGGCGAAGAGATTCCGGTAAAACAAGTGGCCGACATCGAAGCTGGGGTGGGCTATGCTTCGATCAGTAGGGTTGATGGGCGCCGTTCAGTAAATATTACTGCGGACGTCGATCCACAGAAAGCTCAAGCGAGCCAGGTTATCGAACGCTTGAGGAGCGAGGAGTTGCCGGATTTATTAAGCAAGCACCCCGGGATTCAGTATGGATTTGACGGTGACCGGCAGGAACAGGAAGTGGCCTTGTCAAGTATGCTGCGTTCATACCTGATTGCCATGGTTATTATTTATGCACTATTGGCTATCCCATTTGGTTCATATCTTCAGCCGTTCATTGTCATGTGTGCTATTCCATTTGGCTTAATTGGAGCAGTTGCGGGGCATTTAATAATGGGCATGGATCTCACTATTCTTTCCATGTTTGGAGTGGTTGCCCTCACCGGAGTCGTGGTAAACGATAGTCTGATTATGGTGGATTATGTAAATCGTAACCGGAATAAATATGAGAACTTAATGGAGGCTGTCAGAATGAGCGGGGTTGCCCGGTTTAGGGCAATTCTTTTGACCTCATTGACTACTTTTGCCGGGTTGGCACCCTTAATATTTTTTGAGAAAAGCGTTCAGGCCCAGTTTTTGATTCCCATGGCGATCTCGCTGGCATTCGGTGTTATCTTTGCTACGGCTGTCACATTGGTTCTTGTTCCCGCTGGATATATCATTTTGGAGGACGTAAAAGCCTCCTGGTACTGGCTTTACGGAAGTCAGACTGCCGCTCAGCCTGAGTCGGGCACCCGACAAGGTGTTCAAATCCGAAATATATAAGGCAATTATTCTTTATAGCCTGCCTCTTCAAAGCTAGGTTTCGCGTTTTCTGCCATGGCAAGAAAAGCCTCATTACTAATTATATTTCTGACAGTTTTCATAGACCTTGTCGGATTTGGGATAGTGCTGCCAATGCTGCCTCTTTACAGTAAGGAATTCGGTGCCTCTGGTTTAGCGGCAGGAGGAATTGTTGCCGCGTACTCATTAATGCAATTTATCTTCTCCCCAATCTGGGGTCGTTTCAGTGATCGGGTCGGCAGACGCCCGGTAATTTTAATAAGCACCGCTGGGGCTGCTGTCTCTTATTGCATTTTTGCTGTTGGTTGTTTGGAAAAATCGTTAGTACTATTGATAGCCTCTCGTTTAGCAGCGGGGATATGCGGTGCCAATCTTTCAGTCGCCAGTGCCTACATCGCCGACGTCTCCTCGCCAGAGGAGCGCTCTAAGAATATGGGGCTTATTGGTATGGCTTTCGGATTGGGTTTTATCCTTGGCCCGGCTCTTGGGGCGATAAGTGCTGGATGGTTTGGCGTTGCTGGCCCCGGATGGATTGCGGCAGTCATATGCGCTTTAAACCTCATATTTGCATTCTTTATTTTAGGAGAGAGCCGCAGTCCTAGCTCCAAGCCTGCTGAACCTGCCCCGAATTTGAATAAAATAGGAAGAGTTTTAAAGCGGTCGCAACTCGGGTATTTAATAGGAGTTTTTTTCCTGGCAACTTTTTGCTTCACCTGCTTCGAATCAACCTTCGCGGTTTTATTCGCTGGCACCAAGGAAAAGCCGGGGAAATTCAGTTTTACTGAAAACATTATACTTCCAGAGAGCGCTGAGATCAGGTGGCATGCCAATGATGGTGATGAAGTACGCAAGGGGGATTTGATTGCTGTTATTGAAGGCGAAAAAAACATCGAATCTCCTGCCACAGGGAGGTTGAATCGTGGCGCAAGCGGTGAGGCTCAAATCAACACAACCAAGACAAAAGCCTATTGGTTAATGGCCTTTTGTGGGCTTGTTGGTGCCATCGTTCAGGGTGGATTCATAGGCCCGCTGGTTAAATTGTTGGGCGAAAAGAAAATGATCGTTCTGGGTATATTCTGTGTTGGTCTTAGTTTTGCCTTTATCCCTTACTGCTCGGAAGCAAAGGGGATAACTTATTTGATGATTATATTGGCCTTCTTTGCTGTAAGTTCAGGCCTCTATCGGGCTCCAACTTTTGGCCTCATATCATTGAATGCATCTGCTGATGAACAAGGGGAAATAATGGGGGTAACACAGAGCATAGGCAGTTTGGCCCGGATTATTGGGCCGCCATTTGCTTTAGGCTTAATGGATGTGAGAACGGATTTGCCTTACTTAATCTGTGCTGCTATTGCAATGCTTGCAGCAATTCCTGCCGCTAAATATATAGTCATGCCTTCCAAGGTGACCCATGACAGTCAGGCACATGATTCGTAATATAATTTTTGATTGGTCAGGCACTTTGGTTGACGACCTAGCAGCCGTATGGACATCAACTAATTTTACTATTGAAAAAAGCGGATTTCCGGCCATTTCCATGGATCAATTCCGGGCAGAGTTCAGCCTTCCTTACGATTCGTTTTACGAACGAGTTACCCCAGGGGTTTCAATGGGTTTGCTGGAAAAATGGTATATGGAAAGTTACAGGGTGGAACAGAAAAAGATTAAACCGCTACATTTCGCTTATGAGTTTTTTGATTACTGCAAAACTTACAAATTAAAGACCCTACTGCTTAGCACCATTCATCCTGATCATTACAAAGTGCAGTCAGAAGTAATTCGATTCGATTTTGATATTGAATATGTTCGGGTTATGGATAAACGGAGGAAGATTTTGGACATACTCCGGGAGAATCAATTATCTGCGAAGGAAACGATATTCATCGGCGACATGCAACACGATGTGGAAACAGCAAAATTGGGAGGAATAGG
>Ga0208766_1002025_pt1 | contig 10645 bp, 10 predicted proteins | sample ETN01SmetaG_3_FD_185792 | JGI IMG/M metagenome (GOLD analysis project Ga0208766, IMG submission 185792) | Marine microbial and viral communities from oxygen minimum zone, Eastern Pacific Ocean - ETNP2014F12-01SV263 (SPAdes) (version 2) | ecosystem: Environmental > Aquatic > Marine > Oceanic ...
TCATCCCGCAGAGGGCAATAAGGTAATGTTGAATGTTCGTATAGCAACACCTCCTCCTCCTTTATGGGATAAAGTACCTCCCGGAATAGCTTCGTCATATATTTTCAATCTTAATAAGGGTGATAAAGTTATTATTTCAGGCCCATATGGCGACTTCTTTGCTAAAGAAACTGATAAAGAAATGGTTTATATTGGTGGTGGAGCAGGGATGGCGCCAATGCGGAGCCATTTATTTGATTTATTTCATACCAATAAAACAAATAGGAAAGTTTCATTTTGGTATGGGGCTAGATCGCTAAGAGAGATGTTTTATGAAGATGATTTCAACAAGATTGTTGAAAAATTCCCCAATTTTTCTTTTCATGTTGCTATGTCTGAACCATTACCAGAAGATAGCTGGAATGGACCTACTGGTTTTATACATCAAGTTCTTTTAGATAATTATCTTGATAATCATGAAGATCCTACAGAAGTCGAATATTATTTATGTGGACCTCCTCCAATGATAGATGCTTGTCAAAAAATGCTTTATAATTTAGGAGTTGAGCCAGAAATGATTGCTTATGATAGTTTTGGATAAAAATTTAATTTAGGTTGGATTATTATCTGATAATTTTTCTTCGCATTTACTATTGTCTCCTCCACAAATAGTACAAGACCCATCAGCGTTACCTCCACAAGAACCACTAAGTGGTTTGTTATTAAATATTACACCAACAGACATTAGTAGAATAGCAAATAACAGAATTAATGTTCCGATTATAATATCCACAAATAAATTTAATGTAAATCAACCAATTCTATAAAAGATGATTTCATTTTTCAAAATTTATTATGATTTAATTATGAAGAGAGTAAGTTTAGAACTTATTTTTATTAAATAATTATATAAGAAATGAAATATTTGAAGTATATCTATTTATTATTTCTTTTTCCTATCCATTTATTTGGAGCAAGTGGAGGTGGATCTCATAATGCGCCTCATTTGGATGGATCAATATTAACTATTTATTGGGTCATTCCTTTTGCCGGTATTCTTTTATCAATTGCAGTATTTCCACTATTAGCTCCACACTTTTGGCATAAAAATTTTGGAAAGATTTCAATGTTTTGGGGTATTTCACTGCTTATCCCTTTATTATTCAGTAATCATGTGGGACTTAATGTGACTTTGTATGAGGTATTGCATGTAGGTCTTTTAGAGTATGTACCATTTATAATCCTTTTACTTGCATTATTTACTATTTCTGGTGGAGTTCAACTTAAAGGCAGTCTTGTTGGGAAGCCGATTGTTAATTTGCTAATTATTTTAATTGGCACAATGCTAGCTAGTTGGATGGGCACAACTGGCGCTGCAATGTTACTAATTCGTCCTCTTATTCGAGCAAATCAAAATCGTAAATATAAAGTACATACGGTTGTATTCTTTATATTCTTGGTTGCTAATATTGGGGGTTCTTTAACTCCCTTAGGTGATCCTCCTTTATTCTTAGGCTTTTTAAAAGGAGTGTCTTTTTTCTGGACAACTTCAGCAATGTTTCTACCCATGTTATTAGTTGTATGCTATCTACTTATTGTTTATTTCTTATTAGATAGTTACTTATATAAAAAAGAAGATGTTACAGTTGTAGAGAAAATTGATGACGTAAATACTGAAAAACTATCATTAGATGGATCATTTAATCTGTTATTACTTGTAGGTGTAATTGGTTCTGTCTTATTAAGCGGGTTCTGGAAGCCGCATATACATTTTTCTATTTATCATGTACATGTAGAATTACAAAACTTAACTCGAGACATATTACTACTATTATTAACCTATGTTAGCTGGAAACAAACACCAACAAGTATTAGAGAAGCAAATGAATACACATGGTTTCCTATTGTAGAGGTTGCAAAGTTATTTGCTGGAATATTTATTACTATTATCCCTGCAATTGCCATATTGAAGGCGGGTGATAAAGGGGCTCTTGCTGCCATTATCCAATCTGTCTCTAATGAATCTGGTCCTGTAAACTCTATGTATTTTTGGCTAACAGGAATTTTATCTAGTTTTTTAGATAACGCACCAACATATCTAGTATTCTTTAATACTGCTGGAGGAGATCCAACCTTACTTATGAATGATTATTACAATACACTTTTAGCAATTTCTGCTGGTGCTGTATTTATGGGAGCAAATACATATATTGGTAATGCTCCCAATTTTATGGTCAAATCCATATCTGAGTCTTCAGGTATTGAAATGCCAAGTTTTTTTGGTTATTTAATTAAATATTCTATACCTATTCTATTTCCTATATTTTTTATTGTTAGCTTAATCTTTTTCTAGTGCGAATTACAAAAGTTACTACGAAAACCGGCGATAAAGGTCAAACTGCCCTTGCTGATGGTAGCCGAGTATCAAAAGATAGTTTGCGTGTTCATTGTTTAGGATCAATTGATGAGTTAAATGCTGCTATTGGTTTTGCAGCAGTATTATTACCTAAAAAACCAGAAATTGATTTTAAATCAATCCAGAATGATCTATTAAATATTGGCGCAGAAATTTCTATTCCAAACCCTGAAAAAGATTATCTTAATCAACATCGTATAGATTATCTTGATAAAAATATTGAATTAATTAATAATGATTTGCCTCCTTTAAAGGAATTTATTTTGCCTGGAGGAAATGATGTTTGCTCAAGAATGCATTTAGCTAGGTCTATATGTCGAAGAGCAGAACGCGATCTAGTCTCATTAAATAATAAGGAACAAATCTCATCTGATATTCTTAAATATATTAATAGATTATCAGATTATTTATTTGTTATTGCTAGATTGCTTATTAGGATCAGTGATAGCGATGAAATTCAGTGGAATAGAAGTTAGTTTCTTATACTATTAATGATTTATTAATTAATATTTAATAATCATAAATTCCATACTAAATCAAGAATTATAATGATCGATTGGAAACATATTAACAAATATATAGATGAAGCAGAAACAATTTTGCTTACTATGCATGAAAACCCTGATGGTGATGGCCTAGGAAGTGCTACAGCTATGTATTATTATTTAAAAGAAATCAAAAAAAAATGTCGAATAATTAATGTGTCTTTATTGCCTGATGAATATAATTTTTTAAATAGAGATGATATTATTGAAACCTATGATCCAAATACTCATAATTCTTGGATTTCTACTGTCGATTTAGCAATTATTTTTGATGTTGGTGATTATAAAAGAATAAGAGAGCTAAAAACGAAAATTAAGGAAAACAATATTAAGACATTAAATATTGATCATCATCCTCACCCAAAAGATCATCCGTTCACTTGTAATGTTGTTGATTTAAATGCAGCTTCAACTGGAGATATGGTTTATGATTATATTAAAAGTGTTAGAGAAGGAAATATATCAAAGTTAATGGCAGAAGGTATATATACTGCTGTTATGACTGATACAGGGTGTTTTCGATATTCAAATACAAATACCCATTGCCATAATATTGCTGTTGAATGTATTGAAGTAGGGATAAATACTTCAAATATTTATCAAATAATTTATGAATCAAGTTCTCAATCGAGAATTGCTTTATTAGGAAATATTCTACAAAATATTCATTATGAATTAGATGGGGAATTTGCATGGTTTATAATTGATCAAGGATTGATGTCAAAAGTCAAAGCTTCAAAATCAGATGTTGAAGGATTTAGTGATTTTGTTCGTACTATTAAAGGTGTTGAGGTATCAATGATGATTGTTGAAAATGAAAACCAGAGTTGTAGGTTAAATTTTCGTTCTACTGGAAAATATATAATTAATGGTGTTGCAGTTGATCTTGGTGGAGGTGGTCATAAATATGCTTCAGGTGCTGTTATAAATAATTCTTTGAATTCAGTGGTAGAGAATGCTGTAGAAAAGATGAAAAAATCAATTTTAGAACAACGTTTAGATATTGTATGAAGATATTGTTAGCAAAAGACGCAGGATATTGTTTTGGAGTAAGAGATGCAGTAAATCTTGCCTATGAAACCTCAAAAAAAGAAGGCGAAGTATTTATGCTTGGTGATATAGTTCATAATGAAAATGTTGTAAAAGAACTTGAAGAATCAGGCGTCAAAATTGTAAAGCATCTAAATGAAGTCCCCGATAATAAACCAATATTATTTCGCGCACATGGAACTGTGCCAGATATATGGAAAGAGTCTAAAGAAAGAGTAATGGATGTTGTAGACGCAACATGTCCATTAGTTACAGAAATTCATGATGAAGTAAAAAAATTAGATGCTGAGAATAGAAGAATCATTATAATAGGTGATCATGGGCACGATGAAGTCAATGGTATTAAAGAACAAGTTGAAAATGCTTTAGTGATTTCTAGCCCTAAAGAAGCAATGAAATTAAGAAAAATGAAGAAAGCTGGTGTTGTTTCTCAATCGACACAGATGATAGAGAACGTACAGGAAATTATAAATATTTTAATGACAAAGGTTTTTGACTTACGTTTTGTTAATACAATTTGTTTTCCTACAAGAAGAAATCATGAACAAATAAAAAATCTTTCTGAGATTTGTGATATCATGATTGTTATAGGATCATTCACGAGTGCTAACTCTAAACGATTAACGGAATTAGCTAAGATGAGGAATGAAAGGACTTTTCAGGTAACGTGCGCAGGGGATTTAGATGCTGACTGGTTTCAAAAGTTGGATACGGTTGGTGTCTCTGCTGGCGCCTCTACTCCTGATAATATAATTAATGAAGTTTTAGATGAAATTAAATCAATTGGAAAAGTAACAAAGGAGGAGCTGGTTTATGAGTAAAGGATCATTTGATGTGAAAGTTGGACTTGCTGAAATGCTAAAAGGTGGGGTAATTATGGATGTAACGAATGCTAAGCAAGCCAAAATTGCTGAGGACGCTGGAGCTGTCGCTGTTATGGCGCTTGAGCGCATACCTGCAGATATCAGAGCTGATGGAGGTATAGCTCGTATGAGTGACCCTGCAATGATAAAAGAAATCCAAGATACGGTATCTATACCAGTAATGGCAAAATGCCGGATTGGTCATTTTGCTGAAGCTCAAATATTAGAAGCACTAGAAATTGATTTTATTGATGAAAGTGAAGTCTTAACTCCCGCAGATGAAAAAAACCATATATGGAAACATTCTTATAAAGTTCCTTTTGTTTGCGGATGTAGAAACTTAGGTGAGGCTCTTAGAAGAATTGGAGAAGGAGCTGCATTAATTCGTACAAAAGGAGAAGCTGGAAGCGGTAATATTATTGAGGCGGTTAGGCATATGAGAGAAGTGCAGTCAAATATAAAAAAACTAACAAAAATGGATGATGATGAGTTAATGGCAGAATCCAAGGACATGGGAGCTCCTTTTTCTCTTGTGCAGCAGGTTTCTGATTTAGGTAGGTTACCTGTTCCAAATTTTGCTGCGGGAGGGGTTGCTACTCCGGCCGATGCTTCATTAATGATGCAGCTTGGCGCAGAAACAGTGTTTGTGGGGTCTGGAATATTTAAATCTGAAGATCCTGCGAGTCGCGCAACAGCCATTGTTGAAGCTGTAACATATTTTGAGGATCCAAATAAGTTGCTAGATGTATCAACGGGTTTGAAACCAGCAATGAAAGGTTTAGATATATCAGAAATTCCTGAGGATCAATTATTACAGGAGAGAGGGTGGTGAACAAAATAGGTATATTGGCTCTGCAAGGTAATTTTCAGAAACATAAATTGGTGCTTGATCAATTAGGCATTGAATCAACATATGTTCGATATGCCTCAAACCTTGATGAAATTAGTGGTCTTATTATACCTGGTGGCGAATCAACTACGATGACAAAACTCCTTAATCGATCCGGGTTATTTGAATCTATAAGTTTATTTGCAAATAAGTATCCGATTTTAGGTACTTGTGCAGGATTAATTATGATGGCTAATAATGCAATGGATGATCGTGTAAATACTTTTAAGTTATTAGATATTGATATAGAAAGAAATGCATCAGGAAGACAAATTGATTCATTGACTGAGCCTCTGACTATTAATTATAATAATTTCCATAAAAAAATTGATGCAACATTTATTAGAGCTCCAAAAATTATTCGTTATGGTAAAGATGTGAATGTAATAGCTAGTTATAAAGGAGCCCCATGTGCTATTCAATCAGGTAAACATGTTGGTTTATCATTTCACCCTGAATTGAATGGAGTTTCTATTTTTCATGAGATAGCATTTAATAATATAATTAGCAATAGAGGAGAGCTCCATGCAGCTTAAATATTTAAAAAATATTAGTTCTCCTAAAGATATAAGAAATTATTCAATTGAAGAATTAAAAGAATTATGTGAAGAAGTTCGCAATTATACAATTGACACTGTAACAACAGTTGGTGGTCATTTAGCGCCTACGTTAGGAGCTGTTGAATTAACAGTTGCCTTACACTATGTATTTAATACACCGAAAGATAAGCTGATATGGGATGTTGGCCATCAAGCTTATGCTCATAAAATATTAACTGGTCGATTCAGTAAAATGGATACTATAAGACAATATGGTGGATTAAGTGGTTTTTTAAAAAGAAGTGAAAGTCGGTATGATGTTTTTGGTGCTGGACACGCTTCTACATCTATATCTGCTGCTCTAGGTGTGGCTGCAGCACGAGATCAAAATAATTTAGATTATAAAGTTGCTTCAATAATTGGTGATGGATCATTGACCGGAGGTTTAGCTTATGAAGGTTTAAATAACTCTGGAATTTTAAATACTCAGATCCTTGTAGTGTTAAATGATAATGAAATGTCAATTAGCCCTAATGTTGGTGCAATAAGCAAATATTTGACGCGAATCACGACTAATCCTCTATATAATAAAATAAGGAATGAAATCTGGAATATTACTAATTCATTACCTTGGGGAAAGAAACTATCTAAAAAAATACTGCAAAAAATAGATGAAAGTTTAAAAGCGCTTTTAGTTCCGGGAGTATTATTTGATGAACTTGGATTTCGATATTTTGGACCTATAGATGGCCATGATATTAATGAGCTAGTAAAAACATTGAAAAATATTAAGAATATTAATCAGCCAGTTTTATTGCATATAATAACCAAAAAAGGTAAAGGAATGGTTTCTATTAAAGGAGAGGATGGAGAGTATCATAAGGATGCAGTAAAATTCCATGCGGTAAAACCAAATTCAAATAATGGTCAAGTAAAAAACCTTGCTGTTAAATCAACACCTTCTTTTCAAGATGTTTTTGGATATTTATCATGTGAGGTTGCTCGTAATCGGGATGACACTATTTGCGTTACGGCAGCAATGAGAGAGGGGACTGGTTTAGTTCCATATGAAAAAGAATTTCCTGACAGGTATTTTGATGTAGGTATCGCAGAAGGGCATGGCGTTACCTTTTCAGCAGGTTTTGCTACGGAAGGTTTAAGGCCAATTGTTGCTATATATTCAACATTTCTTCAACGTGCTTTTGATCATATTGTTCATGATGTTGCTCTCCAACATCTACCTGTTATATTTTGTATGGATAGAGCAGGTATTGCTGGAGAAGATGGGCCAACCCATCATGGTTCTTTAGATATTGCTTATTTACGTTGTATACAAGATATGGTTGTCACTGCACCTAGAAATGGAAATGAGTTTCGTCACTTACTTTACTCTGCGCTTAACCAGAAAGAATCACCTTTTTCTATTCGTTATCCTAAATCTAGCGCGATTGATTTTGATGAAAATGGACAAGCAGAATTATTACCTATTGGGAGTTGGGAAGTTTTACGCACAGGTTCAGATATGGTTGTATTGACTGTGGGTCCAATTTCTTATGATGTTGAAAAAGCGGCAAAATATCTTGAAAATGACGACATTTCAATTGAAATAGTTAATTGTCGATTTATAAAACCAATGGATGAAAATTATCTAAAATCATTAATTAATCGATTTCAAGCTGTCCTTACTATTGAGGAAGGTGTAATAGCAGGTGGGTTTGGTGATGGTGTATCTTCTTGGTTATTAGAAAATAATTATCATGGTAGTATAAAAAGGCTAGGCCTTCCAGATAAATTTATCCAGCATGGAAAACGTGATGAACTACTTTCTGAGATTGGTATGGATGAAAGTGGAATAATGGACACAATTAAATCGATGATAAATATTAAGAGCAATACTTTCATAGAATCATAAAGTTTTTTATGAATAAAAGAAAAGAAGAGTTTCTTAAAAGAGAAAAAAAATGGAAGGAAGACGCAGGCAGTTTTCCTGAAAGAGATTATAATTTTAACTCTATAAGTGGAAAAAATCTTGAAAAATTATATTATCCCGATAACCCAAATGATGAATATATTGATAAGCTAGGCTTCTCAGGTCAATACCCTTATACTAGAGGAGTGCATGCTAATATGTATAGGGGGAAACTTTGGACAATGCGTCAATTTTCAGGTTATGGTAGCCCAGAAGAATCTAACAAGCGATACCATTATTTATTGAGTCAAGGGCAAACTGGACTATCAATTGCATATGATATGCCTACTTTAATGGGTTATGATCCTGATCATCCAATTTCAAATGGGGAAGTGGGTAAGTGCGGAGTAAGTGTTGCAAATTTGAATGATATGGAAATATTACTTAAAGATATTGATCTAAATAAAGTTTCTATTTCACAAACTATTAATGGTCCAGCTATAATACTCCTAGCTTTTTACATTGCTCTTGCAGAAAAACAAGGGGTGCCATTAACTAAGCTTCGCGGAACTCTACAAAATGATATATTAAAAGAATTTACTGCTCAAAAGGAATGGATATTTCCGCCTATCCCATCAATGCGAATCATTACAGATATGCTATCATACTGTACAGAAAATATGCCTCTATATAATACAATTTCTATATCTGGATATCATATCCGTGAAGCTGGGGCAACAGCAGCTCAAGAACTCGCATTTACTTTAGCTGATGGCTTTACATATATTGAATATGGCTTAGATGCAGGTTTAAAAATTGATGACTTTGCACCTCGGTTATCCTTTTTCTTTAATTCACATTTAGATTTTTTTGAAGAAATTGCAAAGTTTAGAGCGGCAAGGAGAATATGGGCAAAGCATTTGAAAGAAAAATATGGGGCAAAAAAAGAAAGTTCATTAAAATTAAGATTTCATGCCCAAACGGCGGGATGTTCATTGACGGCTCAGCAACCGGAAAATAATATTTCAAGAACTGCATTTCAAGGGATCGCTGCTGTATTAGGGGGTGCACAGTCATTGCATACAAACTCTATGGATGAAACACTTGCTTTACCATCTGAAAAAGCAGCGGAAATTGCATTACGTACGCAACAGCTAATTGCATATGAAACGGGGGTTGCGAATGTAGCTGACCCTCTAGGTGGAAGCTGGTATGTTGAATCTTTAACGGATCAGCTTGAGAAAGATGCAGAGAAATATTTTGAAGAGATTGAAAAGAATGGAGGTGTAATTCAAGCTATTGAAGATGGATATTTTCAAAGAGAGATTGCAAAATCAGCTGAAGATTATCAGCGATTAATTGATGATAAAGAATTATATATTGTTGGAGTAAATAAATTTATTAAGAAAGATGAAAAAATAGATATTCCAATATTAGAGATTGGGGCTGAAATCGAGCACGAACGTGTACAGTCTATTAAAAAATTGAGGAATAATCGCAATGAGGAATTGGCGCAACAATCACTTAATACCCTACAAGAGTGTTGTAGAAATGGAAAAAATATTATGCCTTCAATTATTGAAGCGGCAAAAGCATATGTAACGCTGGGCGAAATAGTTACAGTAATGAAAGTTGAATTTGGTGAATGGCAGGAAGTCGCAGCATTTTAAAATTTATTTATAATTCTAATGTCGCAAAAATATAAAGTAATTTTAACAGTCATAGGGCTATCTTTAATATCTATCTTTTGGATTTTATGGTCTTCATTTAATCCTATAAATGAAAAAGCATTAGTAAAGTTTATTTCAGTTCGCGAAATATTAGATTCCAAAAACATTGAGCGTGTTCGTATAGGCGGTATTGTTGCTGATAGTTCTATTATTATATCCTCATCAAATAGAATGGAAGTTTATTTTAACATAAAGGAAGGTACTTCTATACTACCAGTTAGATTTATAGGCGCAAGACCAGATCTTTTTAAGCATGGAGCGGAGGTTATTGTGGAAGGCGCATATTCTGATAGTTCTTTTAATGCAGATATCTTACAGACTAAATGTGCCTCCCGTTATGAAGGTGATTTGCGAGATGCTTCTTCATATAAACTTGATGACATAAAAATATGATCCCAGTATTAGGCAGTGTATCAATTAGTCTTGCTGCTAGTTTTTCTATTTTATCAATATTTTTTTTGTTGTTTTATATTCGCACAGATGATTATCGTTTATTTCTTTCAGGTAGAAGGATGGCGATGGTTGTTTCTTTTCTTGTAATAATTGCTACTTTTATTTTAGTCAATGAACTCATTTTTAGTAATTTTAATATAGACTATGTAGCGCACCATACTAGTCATGAAACTCCTACTTTATATAAATTTAGTGCCTTATGGGCGGGTCAATCTGGATCTCTTCTTTTTTGGCTATTTATACTATCTATTTTCAGTTTAATTACTATTTAT
>Ga0208766_1002028_pt1 | contig 10638 bp, 10 predicted proteins | sample ETN01SmetaG_3_FD_185792 | JGI IMG/M metagenome (GOLD analysis project Ga0208766, IMG submission 185792) | Marine microbial and viral communities from oxygen minimum zone, Eastern Pacific Ocean - ETNP2014F12-01SV263 (SPAdes) (version 2) | ecosystem: Environmental > Aquatic > Marine > Oceanic ...
ACTATCTAATTTGCAATTTTTAATTATTTTCGCCCAATATGAGCATACAACTTATAATTAAGTGTTAGACATTATCCTATTTTGTGTTAGAGATTCGTATGTTTGTGTTAGAGAAAAATTATATTTTATAAAATTATGAACGAAGACGATCAAGATAAAACTAATATAGAAAATAAAGAAGAAGAAGTTAAGACTGAAGAAAATCAATCTCAGGATGAATCATCTTCAAATGAACCTCAATCTTCTGAATCATCTACTACAATTGATGAAAGCAATAAAAATGAAGCTGAAGAACAACCAGAGGTAGATAAAAAGAAAGAACATGAAGTAATTCATAAAAAAGATGGAAGACTACATATATATGTAAGACAAGATAAGTACAAAGGCGAATTAAAATCAAAAAATTGGGTTGGCAGACTTTATATTGATGGAAAACAAAAAATTTCTTCATCAGGAACTCCCAACTTAGATGATGCAATACCAATATTAGAGAAGTGGTTCGATGATGTTCATGCTAATAAAGGAAAAGAAGAGCAAACTGTTCAAGAAACAGCGGATACAACAAGTGAACAATCGCCTACGCCATCTGAACAAACAACGACTCCTGTCATAGAAACATCTAGGCAATCAGAAGTTATTACTCCAGAAGAAAAAAAACCAGAGGTTGCCGCTGCACATGCTGTCACCACTCCAGTAGAAGACAATAAAGAATCTTCTGAAACAAAATCTGTTTCAAATATTCTTGAAAAATTTAAAAATATTAAATTTAAAAAACCAAGTTTTGGTAAACAAGACGGAACATCAAAAATTTCATCAGTAGCGAAAGGTAATTTCAGAAAAAAATTTGAAAATTTCTTTAAATCTAAATTAGGAAAATCTTCTGTTCAAGGAGAAGAAATTTTAGGTGTAGAAATTACAAATAAAGAGATTAGATTGGCACAAATTTCAAGCAACAAAGCAAATCAATGGATTCTTGATAAATTTTTTATTCATCCAGTTGATTTACCAAGCGATGCAGTTGTACTAGATAATGTTGATAAGTTAGGAGATGAACTATCAGTTGCGTTACAAAAATCAAAAATTACAACACCTAACGCCGCAATCACAATTCCAGTAACAAGCGCAATCATTCGGGTAGTTACAGCGCCACTAATGAAAGATGAAGAACTACAAAAAGCAATTGATACAAATTCACTCTGGGAAAACTTAGTTCAATTAACAGATAATTTAGATGACTACTCAATATTTCATCAAGTGATAAACAGAAATCAAAAAGAGAATACGATGGATATTTTATTTGTTGCGTCAAAATTATCGGATATAAATAATTACACTACTATTATTAAAAGAAGTAACCTCAATCCTGTAATCATTGATGTTAAATGTTTTGCTTTAAAGTCTGCTGTTGATCAAATTAACCAAATTTCTAAAAGTACAGAAGATGCTAATTTAACAGCAGTTTTGGAATTTGGTTTGGATGAAAATTATTTAATGATTTTGTATGATAATAACCCAATTATAACTGATATTTTTTTAAGAAGTCAGGATAGAAAAATATTATTAGAGTCACAAGACCAAGAAGAAAAAGAAGCATTAGTTAGAAGATTTATTACACAAGTAAAACAAGCAGTTCAAGATTTTGAGACAAAATATGAAAAAAGAATAAGAAATATAAAAGTTGTTTCTGATTTAAAAAATGTAGATGACTTTTTGTCAAGTTTTAGAAAAAATTTGGTTAATGTAGGATTTAACTTGTTTGATCCAATTGATGGACTGCAAATACCTCAACAACTTCAACAAGCCGTTGAATTACCAAATAGATCATATTTATCAACTGTAGTTGGTCTTGCATTTAGAAAATTAGATGTATTTGGTTATTACAAATTTGTAACTGCTGTTAAAAACATCAATTTGTTACCTGATAGAAAAGGAATGATTAAGCAGAAGAAAATGAAAGCCTTTTCAAACTTTGCATTTAAAGGAACGGTAGCAGCGATTGCAGGAATTTATCTTATATTGTTTGTTTTGTCTTTTTGGAACATTCATTCTTATAATAAGAAACTAACGGATTATGATAAAGTTGCAAAACTTCATATTTCAAAAACAAAAGAAAAAGGAACAATTACTAAAAAATTAAAAATAATTACTACAGCTTTACAATTAAGCCAAAGTTTAAAATCAAACAAAGATTTGACCTACAGGGCACTAGCGCAGATAGCATCAAGTGTTCCAAAAAAAGTAAAATTTGATGTTCTTGAGTATAATGGAAAAGATCTTATAACAATACAAGGTCTTGCTGCAAGTGATCAGGATATTTTAAAACTTATTAATAATTTAAGTAATCAAAAATTAATTAAACAGGCATCATTATCTTCTATGAAGTTGCCAAAACAAAGCAAAACTCAAGGTGGAGTGCAATTTAAAGGGTTTAGAATTTTTGTGAGAATTAAAGGATAAATAATTATGGATTTGAATGAATTAAAAAATTTAGATTTTCAAACTTTAAAAGCAAAAGTTTTACAAATTGCTGACAAAAAGACTTTAATTAAAGTTGGAATTTCTTTTGGATCAGTAGTTTTATTTTTAATAATTTATTATGCGATTTTAAATCCAATAGTTAACGCAAAAAAACTTAGATTAGATGAAATGAACAAGAAACAAGAAGAGGTGAATAAATTTACAGCTGAAATAAAAGGAATGAAGAAAAAAATAACAAAACTTACACCTCAATATGAAAAATATTCAACATTGTTTCATACTAGAGCAGAAGTAGAAGATCTTTATCAAACTTTAAGTGAACATGCCGGTCAGAATGATTTGGTTATTACAAAAATTGAAAAACAAAAAGCAAAAGAAGTTTCAAAATCAGAAGCGTTAGAAGCTTCAATTAAAAAGAAGAAAAAGAAGAAGAAAAAGAAAAAGAAAGCTACGAAGAAAAAATCAGGAGCAAATGTTGCTTATTACACAATTCCAGTGGATTTTGAGATTACTGGTAACTTTTTAGGTTATATTAAGTTTAAAAGAGCAATATCCTTATCTCAAAAAATGATTAATTTTGACAAAGAAATAATAAAAGTGGTAAAAGCAGATACAACCGGTGCGATAAAAGTTACTGGAGTATTAACCATAGTGGGGTTAGCAGATGAATTTTAAAATTATTTATATTTTCTTTTTTTTAGTTTTTTTAGGTTTAACAAATGGAGCAATAGCAGACACTAAGGATCTAGAAAAAGAAGAAGAATTACTTCAGAAAGCAAAAGAAATTAATAAAAAAGTTAAACTAAAAGCAGCATCAGAAACATCGAGCATTAGTGCTGAAGAACCTTTGCCGTTAAACGATCCTTTCGTTGGTGATGCTTCCTTATCAGGAGGCAAAACTAAAATTGTATTAGTTGGTTCCGAAGAAGAAAAAGATGAGAGAAGTTTATATAATTTTAAACTTATCGCCATTATGTCAGGAAAATATGATAGTTATATTTCCTTAGTTAATTCTTCCGGGGATATTATACATTTGCAAATGCACGAAGAATTAAGTGAAGGGGTTAAGCTGGTTGAATTGAATCATGAGGAAGCAATATTTCAAAAAATAGAAAACGATACTTATCTTACAATTAATTTTAACAATCAAATAAAAGAAACAAAGGAATTAAATTAATGAATATTGAATTTAAAAAAAATATTATCTTTTTTTCTATTTTGATTTTAATTTTAAATGGTTGTGTACCTAATAAAGGTGGTATTGGCATCAAAGATAAAAAATTTGGAAAATTCAAACACAATGAACCATTAATAAAAGATGATGTTAGAACACTTGGAAAAAAACAAATTCAAAAATCAGTTGATATGGGACCAATTCCTGTTGAAGGAAATATTACAAAATTACAAAAAAGAAAAAAAATATCATCCGTTAAGCAAAAAAATTATTTGCTTATACCTGACGAGTCTAAGCTCTTAAAACAAAATGTATCTTTTAAATTTCAAAACCTAGATTATAAGGAAGCAATGGGCCTAATGGCCAGAGTTGGAGATGTTAATATTTTAGTAGGAGAAGAAGTTGCAGGAGCTATTACAGCAGAACTAAAAAATGTTCCATGGGATAAAGCATTTAATGCATTGTTAGATATGAAAAACTTTGCAGCTGATATTGATGTAGCTAGCAATATAATTAGAGTTCATTCTCCTTCAACTTTAACAGCTCAAGAAAGTTATAAATCTGCTAGAGCTGCAGCAGTTAAGAAAAAAGTTGAACTTGAAGATTCAGTAGAACCAATTATTTCAGAAATTTTTAGACTTTACTATATTTCTCCTGCAGAAGCTAAAGCTACAATAACAGAGTTATTTACATCAGCGGCAACTGGAGAAGCATATTCTCCAATTCAAGTGACTGAAGAAAAAACTACAAGATCTATAATTGTTAGAGGAAAAGAAAAAGACCTAGATGTAGTTGATAAAGTTATTAGAGAAATTGATGTCAGAACTAAACAAGTTTTAATAGAAGCATTTATTGTTGAAGCTAATTCAAATTTTGAAAGATCTTTAGGAACTAGATTGGGAGGTGCTTACAATAGAAAAGGAAAAAGAATTGGTGGTATAGCAGGATCAGGAAGCAATAGTACAACAGATTTTGGTGAAACTCCGCAAGCTATACAAAACTCTGCAGATGCAATTAGCGACTACTCTACTCCTACTTCTTTTCTAAAAAACCCAACAAGCGGTATAGGAATTTTAAGACAAACTGGATCAGCAGTATTAAAAGCTGAAATTACTGCGTTAGAAAGATTAGGTATGGGTAAAACTATCTCTAATCCAAAAGTTTTTACATTGGACAATCAGGTTGCAACAATTACTCAAGGTGAGGAAGTGCCTTATGAAAGTGTTTCGTCATCTGGAACAGCAACTCAATTTAAAGAGGCAGCTTTAAAAATGACAGTCACACCAAGCATTATTGGTGATGGAAATGTTCTCTTAGAGATTCAGGTAAACAATGACACTCCAAATAGAACTGTCTCAGGAACTCCTGGGATGTTCAAAATGGAGGTTTCAACAAAATTATTAATTGCTGATGGAGATATCGTAGTAATTGGTGGAATAAAAAAACACACGGTATCAGACAAAAAAGATCAAATGCCTGGAATTGGAGATATTCCTATTATAGGGAACATGTTTAAAGCTAAAGATAAAAAAGATGATATGAATGAACTTTTAATATTTATTGCTCCAAGAATACTATAAAAGGAAATTATAAAAATGCTTAAAATAAGCAGAGAAAGCGAAATTAATCTAATTAATGTTTTAATTGATCATGACATTATATCTGGCAAAGATTTACCAAATATAAAAAAATTAAGTAGTGATGGAAATAAATCTCAAATTGATGCTGTTTTTGAACTTAAACTTACTGATGAAAATAAAATATTAGATGTATTAGTTAAAGAACAAAATCTTGAAGTGGCCGATTTATCAAAAATTGAAATTACTGATGAAATAAAATCAGTTCTTCCATCTAATTATATTAATGTAAATTTTGTCGCTCCATTTAAAATGGATGGAAAAACACTTCATATCGCCATACCAGATAGTTCTAAACTTGGATTAATGAGAAATTTAAAAGCTATAACAAAAAAAAATATAGAACTACATGGAGCTAAAATATCTCAAATTTCTGAATTTATTGAAAAATTATTAAGCCAAAGTGGAGATGTTACTACAAAAAAAATCAGAGAAGATAATGTTGCTAAAGAGAAAACTAAAACTTTTGATTCTGATTTAGGGGATGCTGGAGAAGTTCTTGAGGAAAAACCAGAAGAAGATATTGAAGCAATAGAAAATGAGTCAGAAGTTATTAAATTTAGTACCGCAGTTGTAGCAGAAGCAATTAAATTAGGAGTGAGTGATATACATATTGAGTCTTTTAGATTTAGTTCACGAGTTCGTTATAGGCAGGATGGAATGTTGTTAGAACAAAAGCAATATAACAAATTTCTTCATGACAATTATGGTGCGGTTGTAACTCGTTTTAAAATAATGGGAAAACTTGACATTGCTGAAAGAAGACTTCCGCAAGATGGAGCAATAAATTTTAAAATAGAAGGTAAGGTAGTCGATTTGCGATTATCAATTTTACCAACAGCAAACCAAGAAAGAATTGTAATGCGTATCTTAAATAAAGACGCAGGGGATATTACACTTGAACAACTAAATTTTGAGGAAGAAGATTTAAAAAATTTGAGAAAAGCTATTCATGGAACACAAGGCCTATTATTGGTTACTGGGCCAACTGGTTCTGGAAAATCTACGACACTTTATAGTATTTTAAAAGAAGTAAGCAAACCGCACTTAAATATTTTAACAGCGGAGGATCCAGTTGAATATGAATTAGATGGTGTTGGACAAGTACAAATTAAAGATGATATTGGATTAAGCTTTGCTTCTGCATTAAGATCTTTTTTACGTCAAGACCCAGAAATTATTCTAGTAGGAGAGATGAGAGACAAAGAAACTGTTGATATTGGATTGAAAGCTGCTCTTACTGGACACTTAGTATTTAGTACGCTTCACACTAATGACGCGCCTAGTACAATTACAAGATTACAAAACATGGGAACACCCGACTATTTAATAAGTGCAGCATGCCAACTTGTATTAGCTCAAAGATTAGCAAGAAGAAATTGCAAAGATTGCAGAGTACCTGATGAAGATGTAACTCCAAAAGTTTTAACTGACTTAGGATTTACTCCCGAACTAGCTTCAAGAGCTAAAGCTGTTAAAGGAAAAGGTTGTGCAAAATGCAAAGATACTGGTTATAAAGGAAGACAAGGAATTTATGAAATTTTAGTTGTCTCTAAACCAATTAAAGAAGCTATACTAAAAAAAGCAACCACTCCTGAACTAAGAGAGATTGCAATTAAAGAAGGTTTCCAGACCATGCAAGATATGGGAAGAAGGATGATAGCATCTGGAGAACTTAGTTTTAGAGAGTATGAGCGTGTTTTATCATCTGGTTAATAAATAAACAAAATAATGGAATTTTTTACATATAAAGGCATTTCTGAAGGAAAGTATGTTGAGGGTGAAATTGAGGCCTTAAATCAAGAAGAAGCTTCTCATAAACTTAAAGATCAAAAAGTAATCATTACCAATCTAATAAGAACCAAGAAAAAAAAGGATGAAAAAAAAGGAAAAAAAAAGGGGGGTGGATTTTCTTTTGGGAAAAAAAAAGTTACACCTGAAGATCTTGTAATTTTTTCAAAACAATTTGCAACAATGGTTAAGGCGGGTCTGCCAATTCTTCAAGTTCTAACAATGCTAAGAGATCAACTTGAAAATCCAACAATTAAAGAAATTATTGAGGATATTAGAAAAAGTCTAGAAGGAGGAGTTACATTGTCAAAATGTTTTGAAAAATATCCAAAACTTTTTGATAACGTATATATCAACTTAATTAAAGCAGGTGAGGCCAGCGGTAAACTAGACGTGTTTCTAATGAAGATTGTTGAATCTTTAGAAAAAAGAGAAAAAATTAAGAAAAAAATTAAGGGCGCATTAATGTACCCAAGTATAATGTTTACGGTAGCAATTGTCGTAAGTGCATTTATGTTAGTCAAAGTAGTTCCAGTTTTTGCAAAAATGTATGACGGTATGGGTATCGCTCTACCAACGCCAACTGCAGTAATTATGAGCATGAGTGACTTTCTAAGAGGAACTGGAGGCACGGTTTTATTCTTAAGTATAATTAGCTTTATTGTGGCTTTTAGATATTTAACAAATAATAATGAAAAAATTAAATACCTATGGCATAAACAAGTTTTAAAACTTCCAGTTTTTGGTGATATGATTTTAAAATCATTGATTGCAAGAATTTCATTAATTTTAGGAAATTTGAGTGCCGCGGGTGTAAATTTATTAGAAGCACTTGAAATAGCAAAATCTGTTAGCAACAATGTTGTTGTTACTGAGGCTTTAGAAAATGTTAAAAAAGGAGTTTTTTCAGGAGACACTTTAACAAAACTTTTTTTAAAAGAACCTTTGTTCCCACCCACATTTAGTCAGTTAATTTCAGTTGGAGAACAAACTGGACAACTAGATGAAATGTTTAATTCTGTTGCAATGTATTACGAAGAAGAGTTTGATGGTGCGGTAGATAATATGTCTAGTTTGATAGAACCTATTATGATTGTGTTTATGGGAATTATGATCGGTGGATTAATGATTGCAATGTATTCACCAATATTTAACGTTGGAGCGTTAATTGGTTAGATTTTTTTAGTCAATATAAGATGATTAACCCAACCTTTTTGATCTTTTTTAAAAACAGCTGCGTCCATAATTTGTTTTATAAAAAAAGTACCTAATCCTCCAGGTTTTATATCATCCAATTGTCTGTGTTGAACATTTTCTGGTACTACAGCTTTTCCTTTATCAAAAAATCCTATTTCTAATTGGCCATCTTTTAAGGAAATTTTAATTTCCATTCTATCTGTTGTGTCTTCAACGCCTTTATAACCGTGTTTTACAATATTTTGCGCAGCTTCTGCAATTGCTAAAACTAATTCATCTTTTAAATCTTGAGATAAATTTATTTTTTCAAAAGTTTCTCTAGAAAAAGTTCTAACTTCCTTTAGGCTTGAAGTGTTGACAGGAAAATCTTTTGTTTCTGTTAAGTTCATTACTCAAGGTTTAAAATCTGTTCCAATTTTGCCATCATGATTACTTTTAAAACAGATTTACTAACTTCTTTTACAATTACTTTTGTGTTTTTTTCGAGTGCTTTTTGATGGCTTTCAATAAGAACAGAAATTCCAGAAGAATCCATATAAGAAACATCTTTTAAATTTAAGTGAACTTCCTTACCAGATTCAACTAAAGGCAAAATAACTTCTTTTGCTTTATCCGTAATGTCCATGTCTATTTCACCATTAAGAAAGACTGTGCTGATGTTACCTTCTTCAGTTACCTTGTATGTCATAATCGGTAAGTGATAACATAATTATCAATTATTAAAATCAAGAAATAAAACCCATATTGGGCAATTTTTTTATTTAGAGCATCATTTATTAGTATTTTTATGCTTTTTTTAATAAATTCCTTATTTACTTATATTGAATTGTAACTAAAGTTGCCCAGACTTAAAAAAAAAAGGATGGATATGAAAAAAAATAATAAAGGTTTTACACTAATTGAATTATTAGTTGTTGTGGCGATTATAGGTATTCTAGCTGCTGTTGGTACAGTTGCTTATACTGGTTATACAAAGAATGCAAAAAAATCAGCTGCAAAATCAAACCATGCATCAGTAGTTAAGTATGTTGCTGCTGAATTACAAAAATGTAATATGGACGAAACTTCAGCAATGGATGGTAATCTTCTTTGCGCTGACAAATCTACATCAGGGACGGTACAAGCTGCTGCTATATTAGCTTTAGCTGATTTTAAAAATCCATATTCAACAGGAACAGCTGCTGTTTCTACATCAGCAACAGCTGTTGGTAATGTTAATGTAACAGATGATGGTTCAGATGTTACGGTAATAACTTGTTTTGCAGAAATAGGTACGGGACCAGCTTGCAATGCTAGTGACTCTACTTCTACAGTTTCAAACACTATAGCAATTGAATAAAAATTTTTGCTAAGTTAAAAAAATTATGACCACCAAAAGCTCAGGTTTTACTTTAATTGAGCTTATGGTGGTTGTGGCTATAATAGGAATTCTTTCAGTCGCAGGTGTTCTTTCATATTCGGGATATGTTTCAGGAACGAAACAAAAATCCACCGAGAATACCATGATGCAAATTTCTCTAGCGGAAACAGAAGAGTATTCTAATGGTGGTGAGTATTATGTCCAAGCAACAGGAGGTAGTTGTAGTCCTTCAGGTACAAGTTCACAAGAGATAGAGGATTCGTTATTTGAATCTGGGGATATAATTAAAGAAAACAACGGTTATGAAATATGTGTTGCAGAAGCTGGAAGTAGTTTTGTTATTATTGCAGAAGAAGACAAAAGCGGCGCCGATAAATGCACAATAGAATTATCTGGTAATGGAACATTTACAAGATCAGCATTTTGCTAAAATTCAATAAATGTCCTCAAAAAAAAATAAAAAAAAAGCAAAGAAAATTTTAAGAAAAAAAAAATTTAAAAAAGATCATAAAAATGCAAGTATTTTACCTGTACTGCTTATCATTGCATTACTATCTTTATTTTCAGAAACAGTTCGAACAATACCTGCTGGAGCTTTAAGTGAAAAATTTGATGGCATGTCTTATGAATTACCAAAGTTAAATTCTGAACTTATTGAAAAAAAATTACTAAGTAACTCTTTATTAGTTAGCAATAAAATTGATTCTAGAAAATTAGAAAATGAAATAATTATAAAAGAAAAAGTCAAAAAAATAGTTATTGCAAAAACACCACAGACAGAACTAGAAAAAATTAATTTAAAAATATTTGATCAAACTATAGTTGATAAAGAAATAATAGTAGATGTTCCAAAAATTGAAGAAACTATTAAGATAGCAGCAGATACTAGCACCTCTACAATCACAATTGATGGTGAAGAAACTTTAATTCCAGGATCTTCAGAAAAAAATATTACTTATATGCAGATTTTACAAAAGCCAAACGATTTGGATTTAAATTTA
>Ga0208766_1002029_pt1 | contig 10638 bp, 15 predicted proteins | sample ETN01SmetaG_3_FD_185792 | JGI IMG/M metagenome (GOLD analysis project Ga0208766, IMG submission 185792) | Marine microbial and viral communities from oxygen minimum zone, Eastern Pacific Ocean - ETNP2014F12-01SV263 (SPAdes) (version 2) | ecosystem: Environmental > Aquatic > Marine > Oceanic ...
TGTGGAAAATTCAAGAATACTGGTTGTTAATTCACTCCATTATAATAATAAAAAATATAAATATAATCACAAAAAACTACTACTAGATCCATTTAAAAACGGTAAACAAATAAATTGAAAATTAAATTAGAATTGTTTGGAGCTAGTCGAGATTTCAGCGATAATAATCATTTAGAGATTGAGGTTCAAAATAAAGCTTCAGTAGATGATTTAAGAAATGAAATTATTGAATATTTAAATAAAAATTTCAAAGGCAATGAAAGTTTTATCAAAGTTGTAAAATCATCAGCTTTTTGTTCTGAAAATAATGAAATAATTAGTGACAATTATAAAATCACAAAGAATCAAAAGATTGCTATTATACCCCCTATCGGAGGAGGTTAATGCTTCACACAAAGATAGTAGATTATAAAAAAGAAAAAATATTTATTTCAAACGCTGAAAAGTTTATCAAAGACTCTACGTTTGGAGCATCAATTTATTTTCTAGGAACAGTTAGAGATACAAATAATAATAAAAATGTGACCGGAATTACTTATGATAGTCATGACAAAATGGTTATCAAAAGTTTCGAAGAAATTTACAATGAAGCAAATCAAAAACTTGATATTAAAGATAAAGCTGTTTTTATTGAACATGCTAAAGGATTTCTAAAATTAGGTGAGATAAGTATCGTTATTGCAGTTTCTTGCAAACATCGAGACCAAGCTTATGTCCTATCAAGATTTATAATTGAAGAGATCAAAAAAAGATCTCCAATTTGGAAAAAGGAACATTATAAAAATGAAGATAGTGCTTGGTTAAAAGGAAATCCTATTGTAAATGAAAAAGTTTAAATAAATTAATTTCTAAAGTCTGAAGCTATATCAAAATCTTTAAAAGCTTTAATACTGCTTGTCTTAATAAATTTTATTCTACTCTTTAATCTTTTTACCATAAATTTTGCTCCAAACTCACCTTTAATATTTTTAAATCTTTTCATTAAAGAAATATCAAAACCTATTGGGTTACCTACTTTATTTTTAAATTTCAAAGCATAAACTAAAAACTTTTTTAATTTAATTGAGTTATAAATTTTATTAATATCAGATGATTTTATAAATGGCATATCTGAATGAACAACAATAAAACCTTTATCATTTCTTGATATTTTTTTAAGTCCAGCTTTAATTGATAAAGCCATACCTTTTCTATAATCTTTGTTAAAAATAAAGATATTTTTTCGATTTTTTTTAATAATTTTTTTAATTTCTTTGTGTTGATAACCTAGAACAATTATAACTTTATTAACTTTACTTTTATGTAATGAATTTAAACAATAATTAATTAAAGGTTTTTTTTTATATATTTTTGTTAATTTATTTTCATGACCAATTCTTTTTGATTGACCTGCGGCAAGCAAAATTGCTTTAATCATTTTTATAAGTTTCAGAAACTAGTTGAGCGATTATTGATAAAGCTATTTCGGGTGCAGATCTTCCACCTAATTTTATTCCGATTGGTCCATGTATTGATTGTATTTGTTCATCGCTAAAACCTGAATCTTTTAATCTTTCACATCTATTTACATGTGTTTTTTTACTACCAAGTGCACCTATATAATAAAATTTTTTATTAAGAGCATGTTGTAAAGCTGGGTCATCTATTTTTGGATCATGAGTTAAAGCAATTAAAGCTGTATTTTCATTTGTTTCTATTTCTTTAAATGCATCATCTGGCCACTTATTGATAATATTTATATCTGGAAATCTTTGTTCAGATGCAAAGTAACCTCTTGGATCAATAATAGAAATTTCAAAATTTAAACTTTTTGCAAAATCCACCAGATATTGAGCTATATGAACTGCACCTACTATGATAACTTTTATAGGTCTAATGTATGTCTCAACAAATATTTCTGTATTTTCAATTATTCCATTCTTTTTTAATTTAAAATAATTGTTAATTTGCTCTTTATGAGTTTCAAATTCTTTACTTAATGATTTTCCAGGCTCATATATTTCACTTAAACCATTTTCAAGATTAGTCACAATTGCAAACTCTGTCTTTGAAGCTTTCTTTTTAATTATTTCATTAAGTTGAGAGTGTTTCATTTAAACAATAAAAAAATGATAAATTAACAATCCAATAAAAATACCTTTAAAAAAAGTTATCCAAAGCACTGCATAATCAGAAATATTAAGTTTTTTCTTCCACCAGTCTATATATTTTTTATGCCACTCAATCATAAATTTAATTTATTTGTTCTAAATAAACTGCTATTTCTCCCCCACAAGCAAGACCAACTTCCCAAGCACTTTCATTAGAAACTTTAAATTCAATTTTTTTAAATGGTTTATTATCTTTTATAATGCCAATACATTCTCTAACAACAGCTGACTCAACACATCCTCCTGAGACGGAACCAGAAAAATCACCCTTTTCATTGACAATCATTCTACTGCCTACTTGACGAGGTGAAGATCCCCATGTTTGGATAACAGTTGCTAAAACTACTTTTTGATTTGTTTTAATCCAATCGTTAGCTTCTTCTAGAATTTTTTCATCAAATGAATTTTTCATTTGATAAAATATAGATGTTTGCTAACAAGCCTCAACAGCTTTTTTGGCAAATACTTTAATTAAATTTGCCCTATATTCTGCCGATGCATGAATATCAGAGTTAAAACTAGAAGGATTAATTTGGACCTTCTCAATTGCCGAACTTGAAAAATTAGAATTTAATGCGTCTTCAATTTTTTTACATCTAAAAACAACAGACTCGGCTCCTGTAATGGCTACATTTGATTCTTTTTTAAATTTAGCAACATATACTCCAACTATTGCATATCTAGACGCAGGATTAGGACATTTTTGATAACTAGATTTTTGTGGTACTTGAAATTCTATTGCCTCAATTAACTCACCTGTTTTTAAAGCTGTTTCAAACAAACCTTTAAAAAACTTAGATGCTTCTATCTTTCTTTTATTTGTGTGAACAATTGCATTCAGTGCTAGACAAGCAGCTGGATAATCAGCAGCTGGATCATTGTTTGCAATTGATCCACCTATTGTTCCTCTATTTCTAACAGCAGGATCACCAATACCTTCTGCTAAATCAGCAAGTGATGGAATTGATTTTTTAACTTCCTTTGAAACAGCAACTTCTGCATGTTTGGTTGTAGCACCAATAATAACTGATTTACCACTAACTTTAATACCAGATAATTTTTTTATACCTTTGATATCAATTATATCTTTGTAAGAAGCTAAACCTAATTTTATAGAAGGAATTGTTGTCATACCCCCTGCTAAAAAAACAGAGTTAGAAGATGATAGTTTTGTAGCTTCTTTGCTGTCTTTTGCTGAATGATAATTAAAATTTTTCATATTTTCTCCTTAAGCTGCTTTAGAATTAGATTTTTTTGAATCTTTACAAGCTTTCCAAACTTTTTCAGCTGTTGCAGGCATTGAAATTTCTTGACCACCTAAAGCATCAATTACTGCATTCATAACTGTTGGTGGTGAAGCGATTGCACCTGCTTCTCCACAACCTTTAACTCCTAAAGGGTTAGATGTTGCATGAGTACATGTAAAACCTAAATTAAACTCTGGAAAGTTATCTGCTCTTGGCATTGTATAATCCATATAAGAAGCAGTCATCAATTGTCCTGTTTTATCATATTGAGTATTTTCATGTAAAGCCTGACCTATTCCTTGAGCAATTCCACCATGAACTTGACCTTCTACTATGGTTGGATTTACTATTCTTCCAAAATCATCAACTGCTGTGTATTTTTCTATTTTTACATCTCCAGTATCAGGGTCTATTTCTACTTCACAAATATGTGAACCTGCGGGGAATGAGAAGTTTGCTGGATCAAAGAAAGAAGATTCAATTAAACCTGGCTCATCACCTTCTGGTATTGGAGATTTCATTTCATCTCTTTGACCTGGTAAATAACAAGCAAAAGCTACTTCACCGATTGTTTTTTTTTTGTTGGATTTTAAAGCTACAAACTCTCCATCCTTGAATTCAATTTCATCTTCATTAACTTCAAGCATTTTCGCTGCAACTCTTTTGCCTTTCGCAACAATTTTTTTACAAGCATTAACAATTGCAACACCTCCAACGGTTAATGATCTAGAACCATAAGTTCCCATACCAAATGTACCTTTATCAGTATCACCATGTACAACATCGATATTTTCCATTGGAACACCTAATTCATCTGCAGCAATTTGAGCAAACGTTGTTTGGTGACTTTGTCCATGACTGTGAGCACCTGTAAAAACTGAAATTTGTCCAGTTGGATTGAATCTTACTTCAGCAGATTCCCATAATCCAACTCCACATCCTAATGACATAACTGCTGCTGATGGCGCAATACCACAAGCTTCAAAATAAGATGAAACTCCTATTCCTCTAAGTTTTCCATTAGCTTCAGATTTTTTTCTTCTAGCTTCAAAACCTACATAATCAGCCATTTGTTTTGCTTTTTCTAATCCAGCTACATAATCACCAGAGTCAACAGTGTGAACTAATGTTTGTTTGAATGGAAACTCAGTTGGAAAGTTCTTCATTCTAATTTCAATTTTATCTATACCCAACTCCATTGCTGCTTTTTCTACCAATCTTTCAATTGTGTAAGTTGCTTCTGGTCTTCCAGCACCTCTATAAGCATCAACAGGAGCTGTATTTGTATATACAGCTTTAACATTAGAATATGCTGCTGGGATTTTATAAACTCCTGTAGCACAAGGGCCAAATAAATATGTCGGAGTAACAGTTCCAAATACTCTTGCGTAAGCTCCTAGGTTTGCAATTGTTTCATTTTTAAAACCTAAAAACTTACCATCATTAGTCACAGCTAGTTCTGCATGAGTAACATGGTCTCTTCCATGAGTGTCTGTTAAAAAAGATTCTGTTCTCTCAGCAACCCATTTAATTGGTCTTTCAATTTTTTTCGATGCCCAGCTACAAACAATCTCCTCATTGTAAACATTAATTTTAGATCCAAATCCACCACCAACATCTGGGGCAACTACTCTTAATTTATTTTCTGGAGCAACACCACCAAATGCAGACATTACCAATCTTGATAAATGTGGGTTTTGACTTGTAGTGTATAGTGTAATTTCTTCTGAGGCAGTATTATAATCTACAACACATGCTCTTGGTTCCATTGCATTAGGAACTAATCTATTATTAATTAAATCAACTTTAATAATTTTATCTGCTTTAGCAAAAGCTTCATCAACAGCTTTTCTATCACCTAACAACCAATCATAACAAAGATTTTTATCTACACCATCATGAATGACCTCACTTTTCATTGCATCAGCTGGATCTACTACTGCTTTTAAAACTTTGTAATCAACTTTAACTTTTTCAGCACCAGCTTTAGCTTCATCTAAAGTTTCGGCGAAAACTACTGCAATTGGCTCTCCAACAAAATTAGCAACATCTTTTGCTAAAGGTGGATTGGCAGGAACTTTCATTTCTGATCCATCTTCACTTCTAATTGCCCAACCAGCAATTAAACCTCCAATTTTATCTTCTGCAATTTCTTTACCTGTTAATATTCCAACAACACCTGACGACTTTAAAGCTTTTGAAGTATCTAAACTTTTAATTTTTGCTCTTGCGTGAGGAGATCTAACAAAAACAGCATAAGTTTGATTTGCAATATTAATATCCGCTGTATATCTTCCTTTGCCTGTTAAAAATCTTTTATCTTCTTTTCTTTCTACTCTTGAACCAACTAAACTAGCCATTTTTTCCTTTCCAATTACATTTTTTTTGAAGCTTCTTTAACTGCAGCCACTATATTTTGGTATCCAGTGCATCTACAAATATTACCTTCTAGCCAATCTCTAATTTCTTCATCACTTGGATTTTTTTTAGTTTGTAATAGATCTACTGCACTCATAACCATTCCAGGTGTACAAAATCCACACTGTAATCCATGTGTTTTTTTAAATGCTTCTTGCATAGGATGAAGTTTTCCATCTTTTTCCAAACCTTCGATTGTTATAATTTTAGATCCGTCGATATCGACTGCTAAAGTTGAGCAACTTTTTATGGATTTACCATTTACATGAACAACACATGCACCACATTGACTAGTATCACATCCAACATGTGTTCCTGTTAAATTTAAATTTTCTCTTAAAAAAACTGATAAAAGCGTATGGTCTGGAACTTCTTTACTAACCTTTTTACCATTTACCTCTAGTGTAACTTTTGCCATCTCATGTTCCCCTTCTTGAATTAAATAATTACAACACAACTAAAATGGAGAAGCAAATATAAATTAGATTATAATTCTACTTTCACGTGAGTTTTATATATTTTTTTATTAAAAATAAGACTTTTAAAAAATTGAATAAATAATAATCGCAGCTGCTAAAATAACAGCCGAATAAATAAGTATTTTTTGATTAGGTTTTTTATTATTTGTAATTTGGTCATTAAAATTTTGTTCGCTAGCTTCTGATCTTTCTTCAGATGACGAACTTTCGTCTTTTGAAATTAATTCTGAAAATTTACCAAAAAATATATCTGCCATTTTTTTTGCTGTCATATCAATTAATCTCGAACCAACTTGGGCAATTTTACCACCAACATTTGCTTCTACTTCATAGATCAGTTTAGTACCATTTTCGTGATCTTCTAGTTTTACTGATGCTTCTCCAGATGCAAATCCAACAGGGGAGTTTCCTGAACCGGATATTTTATAACTATTTGGTGGATTAAGTTCTTTTAATTCAATATCACCTGTAAAACTTGCATTAAAAGGTCCAATTTTATTTGTAGCTTTTGCAGAAAATTCTGTATCAGAATTTTTTATAAACTCTTCACAACCTGGTATTGCTTGTTTTAAAATTTCAGGATCGTTTAAAGCTTCCCAAACTTTTTGTTTTTTTAAATTAATTTGATATGATCCAGATAATTTCATAAGTGAAATAAAATTCTAACATATAAAATTATGGATGATAATAAAAAAAAAGAATTACAATCTGCTGTCTTTGAAAGATTGATAGAACATTTAAGAGAAAGAAAAGATGTTCAAAATATAGATCTAATGAATCTTGCTGGATTCTGTAGAAATTGCTTGTCTAAATGGTATAGGGAAGAAGCTGAAAAAAAAGGAATAACTATTTCAGACCCTGAAGCAAGAGAGCATGTTTATGGAATGCCTTATACTGAGTGGAAAGAAAAATATCAAAAATAATTATTTCTCTTTCAATCTAGGAAAAAGCTCAACAAAATTACAAGGTTTATGATTAATATCTAATTGATGTTTTAGAATTCCATCCCATGCATCAGTTACTCCACCAGACGAACCCGGTAAAGCAAAAACATATTTACCATTTGATAATACAGCACAAGCTCTTGATTGAATAGATGAAGTTCCAACTGTTTTTAAACTAATATTTCGAAACACTTCACCAAATCCAGGAATATGCTTATCTGCAATTTCTTCTAGAGCTTCTGGAGTTATGTCTCTACCTGTAAGACCTGTTCCACCAGTAGTTATAATAACATCAATTTTTTCATTCTTGAGCCACTCTTTTAAAATTAAAACTATTTCATCCTTGTTATCTTTGCATATTTTTCTATCTAACAAACTATGATTAGCTTCTTTAATTTTATCTACTAAAATTTTACCAGATTTATCATTATCAAATGTTCTGGTATCTGTTACAGTCAAAAGTGCAATATTTACTTCCATGATAAATTTTTAATATGATTATATTATCAATATTATTTTTTATAACAGCTGTTTTGTACTCAAGTGTTGGCTTTGGTGGTGGATCTACTTATTTAGCTTTATTGCTCATTTGGGATGTTCCTTACTATATTTTTCCAATCATAGCTTTATTCTGTAATATAATTGTTGTTACGGGTAATTCTATTAACTACGTAAGAGCAGGAAATCATAATTTTAAATTATTAATACCATTTTTAATAGGATCGATTCCATTGGCATTTATAGGTGGTACTTTAATAGTTAAAAAAGAAATATTTGAAATTTTATTATTTTTAGTTTTATCAATTGCGGGATTATTATTGTTAATAAACAATAAATCTTATGAAGATAAGAACATAATAATCAAAAAACTTCATTTATTTGTTTCAATCTTAATAGGTTCTGTTCTTGGATTAATTTCTGGAATAGTAGGTATTGGTGGTGGAATTTTTTTAAGCCCTATTCTTTTCTTATTAAAAGCTGATAAACCTAAAAATATTGCTACTACAGCATCATTATTCATACTCATCAATTCAATCTTTGGAGTCTTGGGGCAGTTAACAAAAGAAAATATATTAAATGAAATTATATTATATTGGCCTTTATTTTTAACTGTTTTAATTGGTGGTCTTTTTGGAAATTATTTAAATCTAAAAATTTTTTCTAATAGAGTACTTGCTTTAATAACATCACTATTGGTTATCTTTGTTGCTATTAGGATGGCTTTTAAAATATTTATTTAGTTTTTTTATCGGCTTTTCTAACAAAATAAATTCCAACACATACTGCAATTAGAGAAACTAAAACTTTAATTGTAATCAATTCTTTCAGAAAGATATAACTCAATATAGTTCCAAAAATTGGTATCAAATAAGAAACTTGAGATTGAAAAATTAAACCATTATTAACTAAAATTCTAAATCTCAAAAGCCATGCAATCCCAGTTGATACAAGTCCAAGATAAATAACTGAAATAGTTGAATCTAGTCTTGGGGTAATATTCCATGGTTGTTCAATAAAAACTACAAGAGGAATTAAGATGATAATTGCCCAAATTAATATTGAACCTGTCACATTTTCATTTTTTTTCTTACTAATTTTTAAAGTTAAAACTCCACCAACTACATAACAAGTAGAGCCAAGAAGGATTAACAATGCTGATAAAAAATTATTTTCGTCAATTAATAAATTATCTGAAAATAAATAAAGTATTCCCGAAAAACCAATTAAAATTCCAAAAGTTTTAATAAAATTAAACCTTTCATTTTTTGTATAAAAATGACCTAACACAGTTGAGCTCAAAGGTGTTGTAGACATCAAAATAGCTGCCAAATTACTTTGAACAGATTTTACTCCATAAGCAATTAAAAAAAATGGTGCTACTAAATTTATAAATCCTATCAGCGCAAACCAATACCAATCTTTAGAAAAAGCCTCAATTTTAATATCTTTATAATAACAAAGTAATAAAACAGGTATTGCTCCAAAAAAAACTCTTAAAAAAGCAATTGTTACTGGTCCAAAAGAATAGGTTGCAATTTTAATATTAAAAAAAGCGGAAGCCCAAATTAATGCAAGCAAAACTAATAATAAATAATCTAATAGTTTTGGTTGTCTCATTCTGTTATTTCTTTAATTGAGCCATTCGTAATTTTTTGTAAATCTGTAAAATTAATTTTAAATACGCAGTTAGGATGCCCAGCAGCTGCAAATAAAGAAGTAAATCTTTCTAAAGAATTATCTATAAAAATATTGATTTTATTTAAATGACCTATAGGTGAAACACCTCCAATGGTATAACCAGTAATATTTTTAACATCATCAGCTGAAGCCATTGATGCATCCTTAATATTCAATGTTTTTTTAATCTTATTTAGTGAAGCTTTTTTATCTCCTGCAACCAAACATAAAGTGAATGTGTTTTCTGTTCTAAAAAGTAAGCTTTTTATTATTGCCCCTACCTCACATCCTAAAGATGAAGCTGCCTCTAAAGCGGTTCTTGCAGAAGTATCTAAAATAATAACACTTTGTTTTTGGTCAAATTCCTTTAATAGTTTCTCAACTCTTCTTACTGGTTCTTTATCTAATAAAGTCATTATTCAACTTTTAATTGTTAGTTATTTTAAACATTTAATTATACACTTATGTAAAAAACGCATAGGTGTTATTAAGTAAAAGATGATTATTTATCAGTCTTTTTTTGGTATTACAATAATCAGAATTATAAAAGAGAGAAAGAGAAAATGAGTGCTAAAGATGTTTTAAAATTTATTAAAGATAAAGAAGCGGAATTTGTTGATTTAAGATTTACTGATCCAAGAGGAAAACTTCAACATCTAACTATGGATACCACTGTGGTTGATGATGATATGTTAAATGATGGTGTATTTTTTGATGGGTCTTCTATAGCTGGTTGGAAAGCAATCAATGAGTCTGATATGATTTTAAAACCAGATTTATCAAGATTTTTTTTAGATCCTTTTACTTCACATAATACAGTAGTTTTATTTTGTGATATTTTAGATGCAGTAAAGAAAACTCCTTATGAAAGAGATCCAAGAGGTGTTGCTAAAAAAGCTGAAAAATATTTAAAAGCTTCAGGAATTGGTGATAAAGCTTTTTTTGGTCCAGAACCTGAATTTTTTGTTTTTGATGATGTAAGAATTAAAAATGATATGAATGAATGTGGATTTAAAATTGATAGTAAAGAAGGTCCATATAATTCTGGTAAAGAATATGAAAATGGTAATATGGGCCATAGACCACCAATTAAAGGTGGATACTTCCCTGTCCCTCCAGTTGATAGTGAACAAGATATGCGAGGAGAATATCTGAAAAATTTAAAAGAAGTTGGTGTCAAAGTTGAAAAACATCATCATGAAGTAGCTCCAAGTCAACATGA
>Ga0208766_1002039_pt1 | contig 10606 bp, 9 predicted proteins | sample ETN01SmetaG_3_FD_185792 | JGI IMG/M metagenome (GOLD analysis project Ga0208766, IMG submission 185792) | Marine microbial and viral communities from oxygen minimum zone, Eastern Pacific Ocean - ETNP2014F12-01SV263 (SPAdes) (version 2) | ecosystem: Environmental > Aquatic > Marine > Oceanic ...
GGCGTAAGCTAATTTCCAGGCACGGTATACGGTCTGGTTATTTTCACGAACTTGCTGTGCAGAAAGATTTTCTCCCCGATGTGGTGCAACTGGCATGATATTGGTTGCACCATCGGAAAGAAAAATTTCGGAACCGCCAAAAGCCACTTTCATCACATCACGAGCAAAATCACAAACAGGGCTGTCCATTGTCTGATAGGCAGCAATCAAATCACAAGAAGCCGTATAATCATAAGTACCAAAATGAGCTCCGATGCATCGATTTTTTGCGGCATTCGCAATTTTTCTGGCTGTTACTTCACCGTTTGCATTAAAAATCGATTGAGTCGTTTCAATCATGATTTCCATTTTAAGTTGGCCCGATGATAAATCAGATTCTGCTTCCAGCACTTCAAAAACCTGCACCAAGGCTAGTGCTTGTTCCGGAATTTCAACTTTTGGCAAAGTTACTACAAAATTTTCAGGAAGCTTGCCCTTGGTTTCTGACAACAAAGTGCTGATAAAAATATTCAGAGTTCTCACGCCGCGTTCGACAAATTCTGAATTGAAAGGTTTGATTCGAATACCAATAAACGGAGGCAAAGTCCCCTTTTGCATTCCTAGTGCGACTGCTTTTGCACCTTGTTCAGCAACTTTGTCTTCTTCTTCATCAGGACGAATCCCAAAGCCGTCTTCATAATCGAGTCTAAAATCTTCTACAGCTTCACGATTAATTTTTTTGAAAACTTGGCTATAAACCCTCCAAGCGAGCCATGCAGCAGAGTTTGCTGGATCCACTCCATTTGCTTCTGAATCGTTAACCAGAGTCTCTATTTCGGATGATTTTGTGGGTAAACTTTCTGCTCCTTTTAATTCCAAGGCTTTTGCAAAAACTACAAAGTTTGGAGCAAAATCCGCTAAATTATTTAGGGCTAACTGCCCCATTTTTTGAGCAGTCTCGGCCTTGAACAAATGTGCTCCACCATAAATTGTGTGAACAGGTTGGCGATGGAGTGATTTTCCAGGATAATTGCTATCAAAAGATTTGTTTGCTACGGAAAGTTGACTCAAGATTTCCGAAGTCTGGTCTGGTCTTAAAATATTTTTCATATTTATTTTGAGTTTTTTTAAGTATCAGATGAGAAAGTTACTTTAGTTTTCTTGATCAGGAATGATATGCGTTCCAGTTTCACCTCGAAGTGCTGACATGGCTTCTTCAAGATGCCCTATGGTTGCACGTTTACCACCACCCTCAATAAAACTAATTGCAGCTTCTATTTTAGGCCCCATACTCCCAGCTGGGAACTGACCTTCTTCAAGATATCTTTTTGCTTCTGAAACAGTGATTTGCTTCAATTCCTTTTGTTCCGGTTTCCCAAAATTTATCGCAACATTAGAAACAGCTGTCAGGATCATGATATCCTTGAATCCAAGAACATTTGCCATGTGGGCCGTTGTTAGATCTTTGTCTATAACAGCTTCAACTCCATGTCTCAAGCCTTGACTATTGCGGACAACTGGAACACCCCCACCTCCACCTGCAATTACTATGGTTCCATTGCTTGACAAGGATTCAACAAGTGAAATATCACAAATGTGTTTTGGTTTGGGAGAGGCAACTACCATGCGCCAACCACGACCGGAATCTTCTTTCATGGTCCATCCCATTTTTTCTTTAAGATCTGAGGCTTCTTTCTCGTTGTAAAAATAACCCACGGGCTTAGTCGGGTTATTAAAACCAGGATCATTTTCGTCAACTTCAACCTGAGACACTAGACCAACGACGTGACGTTGGTTCCCAACTTTCCGCAATGCATTTTCAAAAGCCTGAACCAGTAGATAAGCTGTCACACCCTGTGTGTTGGCTACGCAAATGTCCAAAGACATTGGAGCTACTTCTTTATGAGCCAGGGCTTGACGCATCAGAACCTTGCCAACCCCAGGGCCGTTACCATGTGTAATGATCAAATCGTTTTCAAGCTCTAATAGCGGCAACAAAACAGTTGCCGTTTCTTCAGCAATGGCAACCTGTTCCTCTGATGTACCTTTTATACCGGCAGGATGAATCGCATTGCCGCCAAGTGCAACAATAATTCGTTTAGGGAAATCTGAATTTGAATTCATGCAATCACGCTTAAATTGTGTTGAGATTATTTAGTAGAAAAAACTTTGAACAATTTGCCTAGTTCCTGTGCATCTAGGTTTGCATCCAGAGCTAGAGACAAAAGCAATGCTGATTTTTGCGTATTAAGAGAACCTGAAGGAAAAACATTTTTACTTTTAACCGAAGTCATAGTTTCCTCTAAAACCGTAACTCTTGACACCCTAGATGAAACAATCACAGTACATCCGGAACTTGCCTTTTTGGCGAGTAAGTCAGTAAACTTGTCAGGCATTGTCCCGCCTCCAAAACCCGCTACCACCAAACCTTTACAATCACTCACCCCAAGATCGGCAAGTGGTTTATCACCGCAACCACCACGAAGTAAAACTGTTTCTACAAACGGTAACTCATCATCATTCAACAAGTGGTCGTGGAACCGTCCAATCAGTGGAAAAATATTTGGTGATCCAGACACCAAAATTCTGTTACCGACAATCTTTCCTATAGACCCTCCTGGATAAGCATGAAAAGAATCAAGTGCCACGGAATCAGTTTTGATGATTTGCCATCCTGGTATCACCAGACCGTTCATTACTACAAGCAATCCATGACTTTTAAATTGCGGAGAGGTTGCTGTAATAACCGCTTGAAATAGATTAGCAGGGCCATCTGCACTAAGTAAGGTGCTTGGACGCATAGCCGCTGTTAAAACTATCGGTTTCTCAGTTTTACACACCAACGATAGAAAAAAAGCCGCTTCCTCAAGTGTGTCTGTTCCGTGGGTAACTACAACTCCGTCAACGTCTGAATGTGCTGCTAACTCCTCAATTCGACGTGCCAGTATTCGCCATTGGTGCGGTCCAAGATTTTCAGAACCTGTGGCAAACATTGTTTCTGAATGAACATCTGCCAGTCTTTCCAGACCTTCAATTGAACCTACGAGCTCTGAGGCAGTTACGCGACCGGACTCATAAGCCGCATCTGTTGCAGAAGAACCTGTTCCGGAAATAGTCCCGCCGGTGCCGATAACATGAATTTTTGGTTTGATAGTGACCTCTTTTCAACTGTCTTTAATACTGATTCAAACACCGCAGATATTTGCCAATAAGGACATTCGGAGTGGTACAGAAAATCCGATTTGCTTGAAATAAAGTTCGTGCTCACTCGCATCAATCGCAAAATCAAACTCACCTTCGTTACGTGGAAGAGAGTGCATAAGGCCAACCGTCTTGCCGCTTTTTTGTTTTATTTTTTGAAGCCCTTCAAGGGTGAAGTAAAATTCAGCCATTTTTTTCAAGAATTCATCACGTCCCGGATCTCCCTTTTTAACAGAACAACCTGGAAGATACAGAAGATCAACTGCTTCATCGCTAAGCATTTCTTCATGCTGTCCAATAGTTAAATCGTTGACTTCGGTGAAATTAGCGTTCATTGATTTCAACTTCTCGCGAATGACCGGAGGTACTTCTAGTCCGGTGGTTCCTGAATAAATCAATTTTGCTCCCATACGTGCCAGACCAAGTCCGAAAGATTGCCCTGACCTCGCTCTTGACAAGTCCGGAGTAGCTATCATAACGGTCATGTCTTTGAAATTTCCACCCAGTGCCCTGTACGCTGTGTACATGTCAAGTAGACCTTGAGTAGGGTGGGTCACGTTTCCATAACCGCCACTGATGATTGGAGAAGCATTGCTTCCCAATTGCTTGATGGTGTCAATAACATTTTCATCAGGATGGCGCAAAACGATGACATCTGCATACTGAGAGGTCACCCTAAGAGAATCATAAAGGGATTCCCCCTTTGCGGAAGAAGAACTGACCAAAGGATTGGATTCTGTTATGACATTCCCTCCCAGCCTAAACATTGCTGTTTCGTGGCTGAAACGTGTTCGGGTACTTGGTTGAAAAAACTGCGTGCAAAGTATTTTACCTTCAAGCAATGGTATACGGTTACGCCAAAATGGTTCAAGCATTTCAGCTGTTTTGAAAATGTTTTCGAGTTCTGTAGACGAATAATCGTCAATGAATATTAAATGCTTCCCTTTGATGCCGGTTTTATCAATTTGCTTAACGATGTCATTTGGGGCAAAATCTACTGTTAGTGTCATAGTTTTCAATCTTAAAATAATTAGAAATAAGGTTATGAGTTAGATGTCCGCATCGCGGTTCATATCTTTGCTGTAGATGTACCATAGTGGTTCACGTCCAGTGGTATATGCAGCTTGTTGTGTGAACGGGCCAAACCATATAAAGTCTTCTTTCTGCACGGGCAACCACTCCTCACCAAGCAAGTAAAGACCTTGTCCGCCAAGCAGATAAGCGCCATGCTCCTGAACATGAGTTTCTACAAATGGATGACAGCCGTCTGGCATAAATTTGAGGGTATGCATATTCATGTCAAACTCCAAATCATTTGGCAATAGATCCCTCAGGAAGACATTGTCCATCCCATCGTAGATGTTCTCTTCAATCTTGTTTATGTCTCCAAAAACAGTCCATGGTTTCAGATCACCTAAAGGCACGTAGCGTTGTTTATAAAGCAATATACGAACTGAATCAGAAGATGTATTTTCAAACTGAATACCAGAATTCGGAGGAGCAAAAGCATAACCTCCGGATTTCAATTTCTCTGTTTTACTTCCGATGCGAACCTGAAGTTCACCGTTACCATCCATCACAAATAAGAAGGTCTCTACATCGGGATCTTCTACAAATGGTACTATTGTTTTTCCTCCTGCTTCTACGCTTCCAACATACTGCACAAAGCTTGCGCCATATTTTGGTGAGGCAATAATCGTAAGTTTGCATCCCTCAAACCCAGGGATGGAATTGATAACTCGACCTTCTGGAGGGATGATTGTAAAGATTCCGGGTTTAATAACTGCTCGACTTTCAAGAAATCCTTTTGGGTAAGGCATATTATTTTCTCCTTTATTTTTGGTTTATGTTCCTTAACTGCAAAAAATAATTAATCTTATAGTCTAGTTGACATTACAATATTGAACAAATTATATCTCACTCTTACGAGTAAAAAATAAATCTATCTAATTTAATAATCCTGTCAATTAAGGCTGAAAAGATTTAAACAAACCAAGATATGACTTGGTACGTGGATAGGCGTAACCATTTCTTTTACTGGTTTGTAGTCCAATTGCAACCAAACTTTCTATAAGTTTCACGGCTACTGTAACTCCATCAATCACCGGGACACAGAATTCTTTAGAAAGTTCCGTTGCAAGATCAGCCATTCCCGCACAGCCTAGTACAATAGCTTCGGAACTGTCTTCATCCAATGCTTTCTGAATCTCAACACGTATGAGTTCTGTAGCCTTCGATTCTGGATTCTCCAGTTCCAATACTGGAACTTCTGCAGCACGAACACGATGGCATTGCTTTGACATACCATACTTTACTGCAAGTTCTTCTAAAGCTGGAATCGAACGTTTGAGTGTGGTTACTATTGAGAAACTATTTGCTAGCAGAGATGCAGCGTGCATGGAGGCTTCACAAATGCCTACTACAGGTCCGGAAGCAAGGCAACGTGCGGCATCCAAACCGGTGTCATCAAAACAGGCGATGACTGTTCCTTGACATCCCGATTTCTCTCCTTTTCGGACTTCCTCAAGCATGCCGGGGATACTGAATACCTCGTCATAATAACCTTCGATACTGACGGGTCCATATTCAGGATTTACTGCAATTATTTCGGTCCCAGAAGCAGCAACCAAGCGTGCCGTCTTTCCGACTTTTTCAGTCATTGATACGGTGGTGTTTGGATTGACCAGCAATAGTTTCATAGTTCAAACTCCTTTTCCGGCATCAGAGCCAAAACGTTCCCTGCGTTTTCTCATGTAAAATACAATTCCCATCGCAGTCAGTATCACGACCAAGGAAAACACCGTGGTCAGAGTTCCCAAAGCATAAAGAGTGGGCGTTGTTACATTGGTTGTCATGCCGAAGATTTCTAATGGTAGTGTATTTTTTACTCCTGAAGTCATCAGGGTTCGAGCAAACTCATCGTAGGAAAGAGTAAAGCCGAAGAGTGCGACTCCGATCAAACTGGGTGCAATAATGGGAAGTACCACATAACGAATCGTTTGCCAGTTGCTCGCTCCTAAATCTTTAGCTGCCTCTTCATATGACTTGTCGAAGCGATTAAAGACCGCGATCATAATGAGGAATCCAAAGGGCAGTGTCCATGTCAGATGTGCTCCCATTCCGGAACTGTACCAAGCCGCCTCCCACTCCATCAAGTTATAGAGCAGTCCAATTCCCAGGCTAACCAAAATTGAGGGGACTATCAGGCTAGCAACCGTAGTATAAAATAGCAAAGTAGATCCAAAGAATTTTTTTCTAAACGCAAGCCCTGCAAGAACTGAAACCACTATGGTCAAAACCATCACAATCAAGCCTAATTGTAGTGATCTTAAAAAGGCTGCTTTGAAATCTCCGACCAACTGCTCACCAAACAACGCAAAGAACCAATGGATTGAGAAACCATTCATTGGGAATGTCAATCCTCCATTGGGTCCTTGAAATGAAAGGATTAATATTGCGGAGATAGGACCATATAAAAAAAGTACAAAAATAGTGAAAAATACTGCTAGGACATAATATTCTTTTCTTCGGCGCTCTCCCATTCCTATAACTCTTTTTTTAAGTCAACAACCCTCATCATAAGAGAAACAAGGATCAGTACTACAGCAAGCAGCACAACTGCATTTGCGGCTGCAGGAGGATAAAGCAGCAATGATATTTCATTCCACATCATCACTCCAACAGAAGCACGTAAACCACCCCCCATCAGACGAACCGTAATATAATCTCCCATTACCAAAGTAACAACAAAAATTGAACCAATTGCGATTCCAGGTTTACAGAGAGGAATGACGACATTTGTCAACACCTGCCAGCCGTTTGCTCCAGCGTCAATAGCTGCTTCCAATACCGAACGATTAATGCGCATCATGCTGTTGAAAATAGGTACTACCATGAAAAGTGTGTAAAGATGAACAAAAGCAAGTACGATAGCAAAATCTGAAAACAGTAGAAATTCTAGTGGTTCATTCGTGAGACCCAGGTTGATAAGCATGGAGTTGAACACTCCATTTCGACCTAAAAATGGAATCCACGAAATCATTCGAATAATGTTTGAGGTCCAAAAAGGTATGGTGCAGATGAGGAATAGTATTATTTGCCAACGTAATGTCCGGACGTGGAAACACAAAAAATAAGCTACAGGGAAACCGATTAACAGTGTGAAGATCCATGTAAGAACAGTGTACTTGAATGTATTTAAATAAGTTTTGTAAGTGACATAAGATCCGAGAGTATCTGTATAGTTTGTCCAGACAAAGTCAGGAAGTAACATGAACTCACTATAATCCCAAAAACTTACGATCAAGATTGTCGCGATTGGTACAATTAAGAATAATCCTAAGATTGCGCTTATCGGGGAAACTTGTGCAATGAGTACAATTGGATTATAGCGTTTCATGACACTTGAAGGAATTTATTTTAGAATATTTTTTAAAAAGTAGGTTTTGAACATCAATAAGGAGGCTCAACAGGAGGGTCGATAAGACCCTCCCAACTTGATTTAATTAAGATGCAATAAACTCGTTCCACTTTCGAACCATATAACGGTTTTCGTCCATTACTGAGTTCCAGCACTCAACTTTACCCATCCTCTCATAGAATGATCCTCCATCACGCTTTGCACCTGCAGGTTCCATTTTTTGACCAAAGGGGTTGACAATATCATTTTGTGCCGCCTTACCCTCAAACCAAAAACCCCACTCATCTTCGCTCATGTAGAGTTTGGATGTTGCAGGAGCCGCGGAGTAGTAACCTTGTCGCATCAACAATCCTCCGACCCAACCAGAAAGGTACCAGTTGATATACTCATAGGCTGCATCTAATTCTAGACCAGCCAGATTCCGAGAAAGCCCCAGACCTCCTCCCCAAGAACGATAACCTTCCTTGAGTGGTTGGTAAACGCAGGGGATACCCATTGAACGCACCTTAGTAATCGCTGGGGACCACATGGACTGGATGACAACTTCACCTGAGGCCATCAGATTGACCGATTCATCAAAGGTTTTCCAGAAGGCACGAAACTGTCCCGCTTGCTTTGCTTCAGTGAAAATCGCCATTGTCTTGTCGATTTCAGCTCGAGTCATGTTTCCCTTGTCTCCGTATTGCACCTCTCCCATTGCCTCACAAACCATTGCTGCATCCATGATTCCGATGGAAGCAATGTTGAGGATTGAGGCTTTCCCTCTGAATTCAGGGTTCAACAATTCTGTCCAACTGCTGATTGGACGCTTGATCAAGTCCGGTCGAATACCCAGCGTGTCGGCGTTATAAATGGTAGGGACCATCGTGTACCAATTCGTCTCTCCTTTTGCAAAGTTACGGTCTGTGGGATTTTCTACAAAGCTCACAGTATGCGGAGCAGTACCTTGAGCGATTTTTGAGGAGGGTGTTAGTTTACCATTTTTGAAGGTTCCCACGATTTGATCGTAGTGCTTCAGCTTACGAATATCCATGGGCTGCATATTTCCACTACCCCAGACTTTCTTAAGTGTAAAGTACTCAATGTCGGCAATATCAAAACTTCTAGGCTGAGTTACCACCCGTTGAGCGGTAGAATCGGTATCAAGTGCGGTCATCTGCAAAGTAATACCTAGGTCTTGTTTGGCACGCTTTGCGATTTCGTTGATATTAGAGACTCCCGTACCAAACTGCCGCAGGGTTACATTTTTGATGTTCTGTCCCCAGATTGTGGGAAAACCTGTAATCGCATTACTCCCGATTGCTGTTCCCGCCACTACTGCAGAACCTGTTTTTAGGAGGTTACGCCTTGAGACGCTACGTCCTTTTTTAGAGAACAATTCTACTGATTCTCCAGATTTACTAGTCTTAGAATCCATAAATACCTCATTACTAGGACTTAGGGTTTCGCAGGCAAGTCATAGAAAAGATGATCTTCCAAGATAGACAGGCTTGCGTGTTAGCTGATCCCTAAATTAGGATTCAGCGTTGGCAGGCAAGTCTTGGAGAATATGTACATTCTCCGTAGACCAGCTTGCGATAAGATGAGTCCCTATATCAGGGCTCAGCATTTGAAAATCTTTTTCCGAAAGAATAATTCCAAATTCTTTAAAATCCGGGCCTTCCAGACCTAAACTAACCTCCATTCCTTTGTATTCTATTAGTGTAATTTTTCCTTTTAGTGAATTATGCTGGTGTTCATTGTCTTCAGTAGGTTTTTCCTTTTTCAAAGAAACTTTATCTTGTCTCAAGGCAAAAGTTACTTGGTCTCCTATGGAGCGTTCTACAGGAACTTGGTAACGTTGTCCATTAGCACCATCTAGTAATACTATATTTTTATCTATTATTTCAATAACTTTACCTTTAATCACATTATGTCCTCCAACAAATTGGGCAACAAACTGATTAATTGGGGCATTAAAGACTTCTTGAGATGTTCCAACTTGTTCGATATTTCCCTCGTTCATGACTACAACAAAATCTGCAAGAGCCAGTGCTTCCTGCTGACTGTGCGTCACATGAATAAAGGAGATTCCTAATTCTCTTTGAAATCGTTTTAATTCTGAACGCATTTTTATCCGTAAAAATGGATCAAGTGCTGAAAGCGGTTCATCCAATAGTAAAACATTTGGATGAGAAACCAGTGCACGGGCTAAAGCAATTCTTTGCTCCTGTCCTCCGGAAAGCTGGGCCGGTAAACGCTGCTCAAATGATTCCATGTGTACCAACTCCAAATACTTTCGTGCGGAAGCATGTCGCTCATTTCTAGAGACACCTTTCATTTTCATACTAAAGGCAACGTTGTCGAGACAATTCAAATGAGGGAAAAGAGCATAATTTTGAAACATCATCGCTGTTCCTCTTTGAGCTGGTGGAACTTGATTAACTTCTTGATCTCCAATAGTTATACTACCTTCACTTACATCCTCATGTCCTGAAATCATTCTGAGTGTAGAAGTTTTACCACAGCCGCTTGGGCCAACTAGACAGCAATAACTGCCTGCAGGTATCTCCAAATTTATACCATTTACAGCAATGGTATCACCATATTGTTTTACAAGTTGTTTTAAATATATATCTTTTGATTCAGTCATTAGTCTCTTATTAATTCTTTAAATAAAATAATCAGGATACGTCTTAATCAAAATTTCAAAACGTTGTAAAACATCATTTAGGTGGTGCTTCATCGCTGCTACAGCTTCCTTTTCATTTCCCAAACACAGTTGCTCAACTAACTCTCGGTGTTGGTCAACGATGATCTGCAAGTAGCCAGGCATTGGATAAGTTAACATCCTAACTCTATTCAACTGTAATTTCGCATTTTCGATTACATTCCATACCTTTTCGGAGTGCCCCACTTGAGCCAGATATTTGTGAAGCTTTTCATCTAATTGGTAGAGTTTTTCACTATCATTAGAATCTGCACAAATTTGTTGTTTGTCCAATATTTTTCTTAAGTTGTCTTTAT
>Ga0208766_1002042_pt1 | contig 10596 bp, 10 predicted proteins | sample ETN01SmetaG_3_FD_185792 | JGI IMG/M metagenome (GOLD analysis project Ga0208766, IMG submission 185792) | Marine microbial and viral communities from oxygen minimum zone, Eastern Pacific Ocean - ETNP2014F12-01SV263 (SPAdes) (version 2) | ecosystem: Environmental > Aquatic > Marine > Oceanic ...
GCTATCAATTGAATAACGCCATGGGTTGCGGAGTCCCCATACCAAAATTTCTTCTTTGAATTCAGTTGAACCAAAAAATGGATTCAACTCTGGTACTCCATATGGCGATTCAATTGAAGGGTTGATCCGAAGAATTGATCCGAACCAATTACTTCTATCTTGTCCATAATTAAGTGGGTCATCTGATCCGCCACCATCGCCAAATCCGACAAGAAGCATTCCTTTTTGATCAACTACAAGATGTCCACCATTGTGATTAGAAAACGGTTGCTCTAAAGAAAGGATTGTTCTTTTTTCGTCAATATTTGGCATACCTGAATTCAACACCGTTGAAATGACTTGGCTTTTCATTTCTTGGTCTGTGTAACTCAAATAAAGTTCTTTGCCATCATTCGATACAGCTAAACCTAATAGGCCGCCTTCTCCTAAAGTACTTACTTCTGATCTTAAATCGAGAACAGGATCTCCTTTGGTGGCAGTTCCATCATCTAAGAAATGTAGCAGTGAGACTCTCCCGTCTCGTTCACCAACCAAGACGACATCACTCTCTGGCACCGCGACAAGACCCATTGGATGATCCAAAGAAATAACCGAGGTAAGAGTAAATGGATGATTCTGCAGAACTTCTACATCTAAGTAGTCTCGTTCTTCTGAGTCACGATTACTTTCGCTAACAGAAATTGAAGTTGATGACTCTTCGTCTTTAGAAAGAAGAGAAGTTGATGAACCACTTTCATAACCAGCATCTACACTTTCAAGTTGTTCAGAACAACCCAGTAGAAGAGCGACTAATAAGCACGTAGAAGTAAGAACCTTCATAACTTATTGAATGATTTCTTATTCTTTGTTAATTCAAATAATATGTATCCAACTATTGGGACAAGACCAACAAAAGCTGCGTTGTGGCTCATCGTCTGGTAATCCGTACCGGCAACTAGTAACCCTGATCCGATCCCAGCTAAACCGCCAGAGGCAGTCATGACTAAATCTGCTAAACCTTGGACCCTTACTCTTTCCGCTCCATCAAAAGTTTTTGTGAGTAAAGCTGATGATGCAACCAGGCCACAGCTCCATCCCACTCCAATGAGAAATAAACCCACGAAAACTCCGAGACTGTCGCTCTTATCGGTATGAGCGGCTAACTCAGATCCTAAGAAAAGTAACGCTCCTCCTGTGATCAACAAAGGGCCTACACCTATGTGATCCACTAACCAGCCAATTGCCGGAGCGATGGCGTACATCCCAACGATATGAAGAGAAATAACAAAACCGATAATTTCTAATTCATGTGATCCATCTTTCATGTGTAAGGGCGTCATTGTCATGACACCTACCATGACTACATGTCCTGCAACCATGGAAAGAACAGACAATTGACCAACTCGTGAGAAAAAGAGAAGTTTTGCTGCTTCTTTTATACCACTATCAGGTTTCGACTCGTCCAATTGTCCGGAAAGCAGCAGAGGGTCTGGGTGTAAATTTTTGTGTATAACAAAGGCTGCTAAGACGAAAAGTAAGCTAGAAATAACATATGGGCCTGCCAATTCTGGAAGACCCATGAATACTCCCAGTGATTTAGCTGGGCCGAATCCGATTGTTGGGCCAAGAACCGCACCAAAGGTGGAGGCCCAAACCAGAGTGCCAATTGCACGTGCTTTGCGCTCCGGTGCTGCAAGGTCTGCTGCCGCATAACGAGCTGCAAGATTGGCGGCATTACCAATTCCGACCCCAAGAATTCCTATAGGTAAGAAGAAATACAATTCACTTAAAGCTGCTGTCATCGCAATGAGCGAACCTATAGCTGCGAGTAAATAACCAGTCGTTAGTCCAGGCCTTCTTCCCCTCTTTGCCATTAAACGGGCAAGTGGCAAAGTGGCAAGAGCTGACCCTGTAGTCATACACGCTGCTGCAAGCCCGCCTAATGTTTCAGATCCACTTAGTTCTTCCCCGAGCACTGCTGCAGCCGAGTACGCTCCGCTCATAGCTGCACCAGCCGGGATCAAGCCCGTCATGAGGGTTCCTAGTGTTCGTTTTTGGGTTTTTTCTAACTCTTCTGATGTGAATTCAGGCACCGAGTGAACCTACACCGAATTTAATAACTAAAGGTGATTGGGTTATAGATAAATGCGCTACTGTCTGACCTTATGTCAAATATTTTCGCCTGCTTCGATGTTGAAACCACCAGTCTTGATCCCAAAAAAGGAAACATCATTGAAATTGCTGTCATCAAAATAAACAGTGGGGGAGAGGTTCTTGGAGAGTGGACCTCTCTGATAAATGCCAACACTGAGAATTTAGGGCGCCCGGACATTCATGGCATTACTCTTGAAATGCTCAAAGGAGCTCCAACATTCTCTGAAATAGCAGGCGATCTGATTGAAGAGTTCTCCGGATGTGTTCCTGTAGCTCATAACGCCAACTTTGATCAGAGATTCATACTTAGTGAATGGGCGAAGTCTGGATTAGGTCCACTCCAACTTGAAGTGCTTGATACTCTGGCAATGGCGCGTAGTCTTGGCTTACCTGGGAAACTTGGCGATCTGGCAGAAATCCTTGGAGTGTCATTAATTGACGCTCACCAAGCGCTTGATGATACTCGTGCTCTCGCAGGAGTGTTGATGGGGCTTATAGAAAAAGGAGCCAAATTAGGAGAAATTCATCAATTTCAGCCTCCACTTTTTGCTCCTGAACCTTCTGGACGTTTCCATCTCAGGCCCTGAAACTAGGTGATAACGCAAAGCAAGCAAGATAGCTTAGTTCGCGGAAAGATCTTCTGGTGCTCCTGCCATTTGAGAAACAATTCCACCTTGACGTCGTAGTACGGTCTCCCAGAGTGTTTCAACATTATTCGTGAAAATATCGGACTCTTTGGCCTTAAAAATGAACCAAGAACCTTCTTTCAATTCTTTTTCAAGTTGACCTGCTGACCAGCCCGCATACCCAACAAAGAGTCTTATAACTTCGATATCCGGCCTATCAGAAGGGGAGTGGTGCAGGTCAATTACTTCAGTGCTCCCTACCAACGATTTTTCATTGGCCTTCAAAGATTTTGCTAAACCAATTACGGCATTGGCGGACACAGGACCACCTCTATATATAAACCCATCTTTCTCTACATGATCTGCCCATAAATCTATTAACTGTTCAGGATGCAATGCCAAGGGGTCATTCAAAACCACGGCCAACGCACCTTGAAGATCGTGCTCAACTACAAAAAGTACCTTTCTATGAAAATTAGGATCCATTAACGATGCACCAGAAACAAGAAGTGACCCTTTTGAACTCTTCATTTTTGCGTCCTACTTATCCATCTCGCGCAATGTCTCAACTATTAGTCGATTAGCTTCAGATGCTTTAACAGCGTCAATTAGTCCACGTGCTGCAACTTCTGTATAAATGCCTGTCGTATTTATACTGGCGTGGCCTAAGAGACTCTGAATTTCATTCATCGGGACCCCATTTGCTGCCCACTGAACCCCAGCAGTATGACGTAAAGAGTGTAATGAACGATCCCGAAGACCTGCAGCCCGGTTAAGAGTCAGCAGCCAATAACGAAGTCTTCGATAGTTGAACCGCTCACCGTCTTTAGTCACAAACAGTGGATCATCTGCCATTGGATTACCGAATCGTTCAGAACGCACTTTCATCCATCGATTTAAGACTTCTAGTAATTCTTTAGACAGGGGGAGCCGACGCACCTTTGCGCCCTTACCCAAAACACGTAAAACCTGATGATTGTTGTCATTTAGTAAATCCTGAGTGATCCAATCAAGATCAATAGAACAAAGCTCGGCGGCGCGCAAACCGAGTGCCGCCAAAACTGTCACCATTGCAAAATCACGCTCAGCCCAACGGACCCTGCCACCGATGTCATCATCACGAATTTCTTTGGCAGCAACACGATATAAGTCACGTATTTCAGATCCTGAATAATAAGTCGGTTCAGTCTGTTCAACAGCCAACTGAGACACTTTGCGAATTCGTCCAATGTCGGGTACTGAACCAACACCAAGATCTGCAACACAATAATCAAAAAAAGATTTAGCTGCGGCAAGGGTCTGATTTAACGTCGCTCGAGAGACTTTGCCGGAGCTTCTCATAGTTCTAACTGCATCAGTTATCTCTGCCTGACCAAATGAGTCTGGCCGAAAGTGCTCAGGGTGTATTTCTGCAAAAGAAACTAAACGCCTCAAACCTTGACTATAAGCCCGTACAGTCGTGGGAGGCTTGTCTTCTTGGAGAGGCAGCCAACGCAACCACTCGTGAAATGCAGGCGGCATTTGTTCTTCTAATGGAAGATCTCTATATCCCATACATATATTCTTAGCATAAATACTGATTGAAATAGATGATAACATACGTTATCTACAATTCAGTACTTGGTGAATCTTTTAAAAAGACTAAAAAATCGCCCTACTCCACTCCCTGTACATGCTACAAAGCCAATTAAAGCGGCTAACGTTTATACATATGCCACGAATGGAAATCGAGTTAACAAGCCAGCAGAATGACGGCTCTTGGACATGGAGAGCTGCAGGAGCCAAACTTCCTAAGGGTTCAGTGGATGGAAGTCTACTTAGTGGAAAGAATTCAATTGGTGATGTATTACGGGTAGAGACTGAACAATTTGTTGATGGAATTTCAGTGGTCTCCGTCCTGTCGGGGCGTGAAAAAAAATCAGCCCACGAACTACTAGAAATTGTAGGAAGCGGAAAAGACGACCCACTGGTCACGACAAATCTCAAAAAGAAAAGAGAGAAACGTAACCGAAGTAAACCCGAGAGAAATACTAGAAATACTAGAGAGCCAAAGAACGCAGACAAAAGAAAGCCTCCAAGGAACAAGAAACAAGAGGGCAGAGGTCGCAGCCACTCCCCCGCATCAACTGGAAAGCGTCTTAAGCAAAAACATGTGCACCGCAATGCAGCAATTACTTCTTTACCAGAAGAGATGCAACTTTTCTCTAGACAACTCTCCCAAAAAGGCATACCAGGTATGCGATCTATTATTGAAAAGCAAAACGAAGTTGCTGTATCTGCTGGTGAGCCACCTATACCTCCTGAGTTGCTCTTAAAACTTGCTGAACGCCTTCAACCTCAGCTGAGAACCGCTGAATGGCGCGACAAAGCAGAAGCTGCGCTCGAAGGGATTGAAGAAATCGACTTACGTGATTTACGCTCGGTGGTTGTTGCATCCGACCACGCTGCTAAAGATTCTACAACTCGCGACTTAGCCAACACATTAAAGACTGGATTAGCTGCTCGCATCGAGACCGAGCATGCTAAATGGGTGTCTGATATAGAAGCTGCATTAAAAGAAGACAGAGTGGTTCGAGCTTTACGGATGAGCTCACACCCACCGAAGGCTGGTGCTCCACTCTCAGGAGAAATACTTACCGCTCTAACTCAAGGAGCCAACAATAACCTGACTGAAGACACCTACGAAGATCGTTGGGTGACAGTTCTTGACGCGGTTGCATTATCCCCGGTCCGGGAAAGAATCACGCCGCAAAGTTTACCTAAAGAGCCCAGTCAGAAACTTATTGAAGTAGTAACTGAGTTATCCATGAAAATTCCCTCTATAGCGGCATTATTCGGCATCACTCCTGTTGCTCCCCCGCGTAAAAATCGGAAGAAACAAAAATCAGGAACTAAATAAATTATTCGGAAAGTGCCTTCTGAACTATTATCGCCCGTGCAACTAAGCCATGAGTTTCGAAGAAATTTTTAGTGGCTCTATCACCAGGTAAGGCAATTGCATCTACGGCTTTAGCTTCATGTAAGTTGGCCCAAGTTAGCATCTCTTCCATCAGTACTTCCCCCACCCCTACAGACCGAGCTTCCTGTTCCACATACAGAGCTTTTATGGAAGCATGTGGGGTTCCATCTTTAAGACTTTCTAATTCGATTATTCCAAAACCTACTATCGCTTGATCAATAACTCCCACAAACACTTCCGTGGAATAATTTTCAAAAGCAGAATTAAAAAAACCTTTTACGTCCCCGTAGTTCGGGTTCTGCAGGCTTAGAGTTCTCCCACCGCGTTTCTGAACAGTCTCTTCATTTGCCTTTGAAGCGAGCCTCTCTAATTCTTTCAAATCATCCGCTCGTGCGGTTCGTGCACTTTCCAAGAAAACTCCTATCAGATAGGTGCTCCGCAATGAGAGCACTCACCCGTATTAGAAACCACAGTCTCGTCAACTAAAAGAAAACAATGAGGGCACGACATTTCAGTTTTCTGTCTTCCTTGGGCATCTTCAGAAGACTTTGCCACTACTTCAACTTTGCCAGAATCTTCATCTTCATCTTCGTCGCCTTCGTCGTCTTCGTCAGCTGCTATTCGATCACGTAAAATTTCTTCAAGGTCGGCTTCTACATCATCTGGATCTGGCTCGTCATCTTCAGGTTCGTCAGTGCTGTGACGAGGCGGACGCGGTCCACTCTCTTCTTCATCCTCTTCTTCAGTATCTTCAGCATCAGCATCAGCATCAGCATCAGCATCAGCATTTAAAGATTCTTCAAAATCTTCATCTACCTCTGAATCTGACTCGTCAAAGTCTTCTTCAAGATCTACTTCTTCTTCAACTTCTTCTTTACTCATAGTTTCCTCAAATAACTACCTTGCCGCCGGATCATAGACCCGTTAAACACTTTGCCAACACAATTTTTGATATTTTTACATTAATTTCCTGATTTAGAAGTAATTAAGCAAGTGATCGTTAATTACTTAAGCGTTCATTTCGCCGTTGTTCTGCGCGTCGCTCAGACTCTAGACGCTCTAAATCTCGCTCTGATGAATGGTCGACAAATTGCATCATTTCAGCAATTGCACGATGTCCGGCAACATCTGAAATCAAATGATGCATTTGCTGCCCAACCTCACGATATGCAGGGTGACCTTGCGGGCTGGTTCTCAATTCCAAAAGGTGCATTGCTTCACGGGCATTCATGTGCATCATATACCGAACTCGGTAAGCGAGTGAAACAGTATACGATGCCTGCTCCGGAAAGGTCTCGACCATTGAGCGATAAAGACCATCTGAGCGCTCCATAACTGAATCAAACTCCCCCGTATAACCTGCAGCATCCACATCCTCTGGTCTTACGTAACCGTGAGTTGTACTCAATTGTTGCCAATCTATTGTCAGCATCCGATGTCGTTGCAGATCCCGGAAAGCTCCATAATCTGAAAGCACGTCAAAACGATACGCAGGCCTCTCTAATGCCCTGCCTGGTCTATGCCTACGATTACCCCGTTCCCCCACTAAGGCTTGGAGTACTCTTATGCGCTCCTCAATAGTCATCTGACGAACGCGTTCCTCAACCACTCTGTCAGAGTGTCGCGTATGTGGATAAAGAGCCGATGCCACTAACTTCACTTCTGCATCAGGGTCAAAATCTGTGAGGTCAACCAGAGGCGCATTCTCAATGGATAGGTCTTCTGGGAAGAAGTGTTCACTTAACTCCTCAAGTCGTTCCCTACTATCCGTTTGGTATCTTCCGATTTCTTCTCCGCGGTCTGGGAGATCTATTCGTGTCAAGAAAGATGGGATAACTTTACGTAATTCTTTCAAAATTAATTCTGCATAGTCTCGAGCTTCAGGTAAGGGATGTGCCCGCATGCGAATCAGTAATGCTTCATAAGCCTGTCCTGTCCCATATATACCTACGTTCGATAACGAAGCGGCGGGAAGGACCCCTCGAACTGAGTCATAAGCCTTTGCTGAAATAGCTTGTCGATAAATGAAATCCGAGTCACCTGATTCTTGAGGAATAGCTTCGCGATAAAAGTTCTTCATCTTGACAACTAGGTCTGAATAGGCTTCGAATTGACGATCTAGAACAGATATATATCGCGCTCCTAATGGTGAAGACAAGACTTCAGGATCTCGGTAATATCTGAAACGGCCACCAGGTCGATCGTCGTAAGCGATATAACGCGTTGACTGCTCCAAATAGGCCATCAAGCGTCCCCATTCAAGTATTTTGGTGAGAAGATTTGATGACTGTTCACAAGCCAAATGGACCCCACCTAATTGAGCGACGCTGTCATCTCCATATTCGAAAAAGACTCGATCATACAATTCTTCAGCTCGTCGCAACCCAACAGTTGCATCAATGGTTTCGTCTCCGGAAATATCAAGCTCTCCAACGAATTCATCTAAAAATAGGCGACGAAGACTTGATGTGGATCTTGAATAACGAGCGAAAAGTGCCCCCTTTACGACCTCCGGCAAATTCACTAACGCGAAGACAGGTTCGTCTAGGTTTGTAAAATATCTCCGGAGAATCTCTTCTTCGGTTGAGGTAAAGTCTTCAGCAATATAAGTCGTCACAATCGCTGAGGTTAGATGGTATTCGGTCGCCTCGCGCGGACTCCTTCAAGTTCTTTGAATTCCGCTACAGCGTTAGGTAGAACTGTTGCAGAAGTCCAACAATCTATAACCGTCATAGCTAGTGCTTTTGCACCATCAAGTACACCTTTATCTCCCATCGGACCTCTGGCATATTCAGCAAAATCCGGCGTATGGATTGCTATCTCTTCTGGCGCAATTTTTATCATGGGATGTATTGAAGGAACTTCATAACTCACATTCCCCATATCTGTACTTCCAACTATTGCAGTCTCTTCTTCAGGGCGAGGATCACGTCCTATTCTTTGAGCATTTGCTATATAAGCATCAAGGAGTGGGCGACTATCTGCAACATCGTCATAGGCTAAATCTGACCAAGTCGTAGTCATTTCGCACCCTGCAGCTTTTGCCCCCGCTTCCAAGCAATCCATCACTCGGAGTTTTAAATCTGCAAGTCCTGCTCGTGTTGGCGATCTTACATACCATTCAGCGGCAGCGTGTTGTGGGACTATATTTGCTTTAGGTGGCCCGTCTGTGAATATCCCGTGTATACGTTCGTCTGGAGCTATGTGTTGCCGTAAGGCTGCTATGTTCGTGTAACCAAGCACTGCGGCATCAAGTGCGTTCAGTCCTTTTTCCGGTGCGGCAGCGGCATGTGCTGGTCTTCCTTCGTAGGAAACTTTTACTTGTTGTATAGCTAAACTTGTTATTCGTTCTACTTCTGATCCAGCCGGATGAATCATTAAAGCTGCAGCCACTCCTTCGAATGCTCCTTTTCGAAGCATTCGAACTTTACCGCCACCTCCTTCTTCTGCCGGGGTGCCTAAAACTCGTAACTGTCCTTTGAGGGGCTCTGCTAACTTGCTCAGAGATAAGCCGGCTCCAAGTCCTGCTGCTGCTATGACGTTATGTCCGCAAGCGTGTCCAATTTCTGGTAAAGCGTCATATTCGCAAAGAATAGCAATAGTCGGTCCATCATTTCCTGCTTTTGCTTCGAACGCCGTTTTGATTCCGTAAGCAGACCGTTCCGTGTTCAGCCCGTGATTTATTAAAGTTGAAGTGAGTATTTCGTGAGCTTTATGTTCCTCATACCCTAATTCTGGTTCATCATGTATTGCATGAGATACCTCTAATAATTCGTGCTCTAAATCATCTATTAGTTCACAAACCTTCGTTTTTGCTTCCTCGGAATTTCCAAAATCAGATTTCATGGTTCAGACTGTACCTTCTAGACCATCACTCTGAGAGCGTCGGGCTCAATTCGAACAGAAATTTGACTTGCTTTCATCACTTTCTTTCCATCAAGCCAGACATCTGTCTTTTTTTCTAAGTTAATTTGTCCTGCGGGTCGTCTTTGGTATTGAATATCTGGATGAGGGATGTGAGTTCCAGAATGCACACGTGATCTGGCTTTTAGCCGATCAGAAAAGTCGAGATTGATGTCCAGTATGTCTAATAGCCCATCTCCTGGATGAGCACGCGGTGCTATGTTCCAATTTCCGTAATGAGCTGTGTTTGCCGCTATCCATGAGCGCCCAACCCAACTTTTTGAACGAACGATCAAGTGAGATGCGAACCAATAGATATGCCCATCAATAAGTGCTGATCCAATATCGACTGATAGGAGTTGAGCGTCTCCTCCTAGTCTTTCGTGGTGACTTTTTCCGCCAAGAGTTTTCCAAAGGTCACCTCCCGCTAGACCAATAGTAGGTATCTCCTCATTAGAACGACGGCAAGTCTCTATTACATCCTGGAGTTCTTGGTTTCCGTACACGATTATTCCATCTTCGGGCATAAATCCCGGTTTTCCCCATTGTTCTCTCGGAGTTATTCCCATTTTCTATGTCTCTACATTCTCTTCAGTATCCTGAAAAGCAGCGGTGACCGTTACCACTCCCCTTTCAAGGGCGTCTATAGATTCTGTCGCTATTTTCTTTAGTTCAGTGTTGCTGATTGCTTTAATTTGGCGTAATAAATCTGTCACTAAGCGAACGTTTCTGACAAACTCCCCTCCGCTGGTTGCCGAATCTAATACTTCTCCTAGATCTTGACCGGACGCCCATGCATAGATCTTCTCTGCATACCTAGAATCGAGAACCACTTTTGAATCCATTCCAAGTTTCTGTTCTAGGTCATTTATCTCCCTAGCAATTTTCTCTATTTCTTTAATTCTTCCGTCGACTCTCTGATTCATGAGTGGTTCGAAATCGTCTGGCCGTCCACGATGACTATAAACAAATACT
>Ga0208766_1002047_pt1 | contig 10582 bp, 8 predicted proteins | sample ETN01SmetaG_3_FD_185792 | JGI IMG/M metagenome (GOLD analysis project Ga0208766, IMG submission 185792) | Marine microbial and viral communities from oxygen minimum zone, Eastern Pacific Ocean - ETNP2014F12-01SV263 (SPAdes) (version 2) | ecosystem: Environmental > Aquatic > Marine > Oceanic ...
TAGTATTGCTTTTTTTCATAGATCCAAATACTCATGCTCTAGAAATACCAGATTCAACATATAGAACTAAAGCGCCATTATTGCTTCATAGGCCTCCCAAGGTAATGTTTGATGATAGGCCAACGCTATTAAAGCTATTTGTAAATATTCCTGATGATAGTATTAAAGCAGTAAGCATTTTTTATAAAACGAATGAAATGAGTATCTTTCAAGAAATACAACTAGGCAAGCTTAAAGGTGCATTTACATATAAGTTTGATCCCGGAAAACAAAAAGGAACCTCTTTATCCTATTTCTTTATTGTTCAGCAGCTGGAAAACTCCGTTCACGCTACGCCCTTAGGTGATTCTGGTAAAATTAAACCATACAATCAGCCGCTTGTAGATGCTATTGAATACTATGAAAAGCGACTAAAATCACTACAATAAATGAAAACTTCTGATAAAATAAAATCTCTTCGTAAACAAATAAATGATCATAATCATCAATATTATGTATTAGACAATCCAATAATTTCCGATGGTGAATATGATAAACTATTAAAAGAGCTTGAATTAATAGAAAATAAATATCCACAATATATTACTCCGGAATCTCCTACTCAAAGAATTGGCGCAAAACCAATTAATAGCTTTGGGACTATTACACATCGCATAACAATGATGTCATTAGCAAATGCTATGTCTGAAGATGAGTTAAGAGCCTTTGATGAACGAATCAAAAAAAGGCTAAGCACGCCCAAGGAGATTGAATATGTTGTTGAGCCAAAACTAGATGGTCTTGCTGTTGAGTTAATTTATGAAAATGGAAAATTTGTTAATGGCTCTACCCGAGGTGATGGAAATACAGGGGAAGATATAACATCCAATCTAAAAACTATTAATAGTATTCCTTTAATATTAAGGGATGATATTGTTCCGTTGCCCGATTTGGTAGAGGTAAGGGGCGAAGTATTTATTCGAAAAAATGATTTTCAGATCTTAAATGCTAAAAGAATACAGGAAAACAATCAGCCCTTTGCAAATGCAAGAAATGCAGCAGCAGGTAGCCTTAGACAGCTAGACCCAAAAATTACTGCAACACGGTCTCTATCAATTTATTGTTATCAAGCTGGAGTTATTGATGGCATAAATCTGAATAACCACTCAGAGTTCTTGGAGCAATTAAAAAGTTGGGGGTTACCTGTAAATCCCGAAATAAAAATAGCACAAGGGATAGAAGTGGCAATACAATACCACAAAAAACTTGAAAACATAAGAAATGAATTCCCATATGAAATTGATGGTTCAGTTATAAAAGTTAATTCATTGACCTTTCGAAATGAGCTTGGCGAAAGAAGCAGAAGTCCCCGATGGGCTATTGCTGGTAAATTTAAAGCACAACAAGTAACTACAATAATAAAAGATATTTTTCCCTCCGTTGGTAGAACCGGGGCCGTAACTCCAGTAGCGAGACTAGAGCCAGCAGAGGTTGGGGGTGTTACAGTTACAAATGCAACACTCCACAATCAAGATGAAATAGATAGAAAAGATATCCGTATTGGAGATACTGTAATAATAGAACGATCAGGGGATGTAATCCCTAAGGTAATAAAAGTAATTCAAGAAAAACGGACAAAAAATGCAAAATCATATCATCTTCCAAATCATTGCCCTGAATGTAATTATCAATTAATTAGACCGAAAAATGAAGTCGTGTTTCGATGTACTAATTTTTCATGCCCAGCAAAAATTAAAGGGAACATAAAGCATTTTGTTTCAAAAGATGCACTAGACATGGATGGGCTTGGTGAAAAACTGATTGATCAGCTTGTTAATGAAAAAATTATAAAAAACGTAGATGATCTATTCCAAATCAACAAAAATCAATTAACAAATCTTGAAAGAATGGGAGATAAGTCCGCGGATAATATTATTGAATCAATTAATAATTCTAAAGTTACTTCTTTTTCCCGATTTATATATGCTCTGGGGATAAGGCATGTTGGTGAACATACATCAAAACTATTAGAAGATGCATTTGATGGAAATTTTGATTTACTCTTAGATGCTTCATTTGAAGATTTAGAATCTATTGATGAAGTAGGACCTATTGTAGCTCAATCAATTATAGAGTTTTGGAATATTGATTTGAATAAAAAAATTGCTAATAATTGTTTTGAGTTTGGTCTCAAGCTTAAGAAAACAAATAAATTAGTAAATCAAATGCTGAGTGGGAAAATATTTGTCTTTACCGGTTCACTAGAAAAATTAAATAGAAAGGGAGCAAAAGAAATGGTGCTAGATAAGGGTGGTCGTGTAAGTAATACTGTTAGTAAAAACACCAATTTTTTGGTGGCTGCTCCTGGCGCTGGGTCAAAGTTAGAAAAAGCAAAACAATTAGGAATTAATATTATTAACGAAGAGCAGTTTGAAAAGTTGGTTAATAAACATTAATTGGTATCTATAATAAGAATTCATAATAAACAAAAGGGGAAGTTATCATGATGAAAATTGAAACAATCGTAGGAGACGTGGTATTGCTTGTTCTGCAAGACATTGAAAGCTTAAAAGAAATGGGAATTCAAAAGAATAAAATTTATGCAAGAATAGTTGGGTATGATGAAAATGGAATATGGATAGAACATCCAAATTTTCAAATTCCACGTATGGAAACACCATCCAATAAAAAAGGTGACATAACTACAGAAACTGTTACTGCATCTGTATTAATCGCATGGCCATTTATTACATCAATAGTTCACTTTCCAAATGTTGAAGGTTTTGATTTTCCCAATCCGTTTGATTTACATTTTGGTTTCGATATAGAAAATTGAAATATCCTGCAGTTAAAATCCGTGGATTAAAAAAATCTTTTGGCGATGTCAAGGCTCTTGATGGAGTTGAATTAACAATTAAACAAGGAGAATTTTTAGGGTTGTTGGGTCCAAATGGAGCAGGAAAGACCACAACGATTAACATTCTTACTGGTTTAGTTATAAGACAAGAAGGAACAACAGAAATATTTGGTAAAGACACAGTAAAAGATTATCGGTTCACACGATCCAAGGTTGGTATAGCGGCGCAAGAAATATCTATAGACTGGTTTTTCCCTATAGAAAAATTGCTTTTGTTTCATGCTGGTTATTATGGTCTACCAGATAACCAAGCAAAAGAACGGGTAGATTTAATTATAGAAAAACTGGGCCTTGTTGAAAAAAGAAATACTCGATTACGACAACTTTCTGGTGGAATGAAACGCCGATATCAGCTTGCAAAAGCCCTAATTCATGATCCTGAAATAATTATTTTAGATGAGCCTACTGCTGGTGTTGATGTAGAGCTTCGACATGAATTATGGGACTATTTGCGCCAACTGCATCATGAAGGAAAGACTATACTCCTTACAACGCACTATATTGAAGAGGCAGAATTATTATGTGAACGTGTTGCCATTATTAATAAAGGGAAAATAATAAAAGAAGGTTCCCCAAATGAGCTTACTAAGCAATTAGGTCAATCGGGGTTATCTATACACTTATCAGGTTGGGAAAATAAAAAAGGCGATTTACTAAATGATTTTACGTTTACATATGATAATGGGAGATTACATTTTTCATTACTGGATCCTGAAAAAGAAATGGCAACTATTATTAATATTTTAACAGAAAACAATTGTCATATTCAAAGCATAAGTGCAGATAAAGCATCTCTAGAGGATGTTTTTCTGGATCTTACTGGAGAAAAAATTAATTAATGGGAAATATAAATTGGATTGGTTTGTGGACTTTAATCAAACGTGAGGTGGGGCGTTTTTTTTCTGTTTATCGTCAAACTGTTCTTCCTGGCTTAATATCATCTGGTTTATATATTTTAGTTTTTGGTTTCACTCTTGAGAGGCGTATTGATGAAATAAGCGGGGTTCCTTATACGTTATTTATACTTCCAGGTCTATTAATGATGAACACACTAACTAACGCGACTGCCAATACTTCATCATCTATGTTGCAAATGAAACTACTACAACAATTACCAGATATTTTAACTGCACCATTATCTGCCATAGAAATTTCCATAGCATATATTATTGGGGGTACGGTTCGCGGGGTTGTAAATGGGGTTTTGGTAATGATTTTAGGAATTATATTAATTGATTTGCCTGTCCACTCGCCAGTATTAACAATTTGCTTTATAATAATGGTTTCTTGGGCATTTTCTAGTATGGGTTTGGTTTTAGGTCAATTGTCAGATTCTTGGGATCAACTTGCAATGATGCAAAACTTTTTTTTAACACCTTTAAGCTTCCTCGGTGGGGTATTCTATTCAATAAATATGTTACCTAATTGGGCCCAAGTAATAAGCTTGTTTAATCCAATCTATTATATGATCAATGGGATACGGTATACAACACTTGGTATAGCAGACACCTCCCCATTAACTAGTTTTATAATGGCTTTAATTATGACAATAATATTCACATTTTCGGCCATAATACTAATGCATAGTGGAAAAAAGATTAAACAATGAACTTTATGAAACAGATTTTAATAACTATAATAATTAGTTCATTTTTTAATGCTTTATTAGCTGAAAAGGCTAAAGTTGATTCAGCAAATTGGAAACAATATATAAGAGGTGGATTGGTTCAAGTTTCTAAGGATAATGGTTTTTCAGGATATTATCGCATTAATAGAACAAGTGATTATAGTTTTGGTGACCTTAGGTTATATTATTATAACCTAAACAATAATTCATATCTATTTATTCGATTTAAAAATAGCAGCAAATATCGTAGATATGCCCGATTGTATAGGTTTAGTACAATAGCATATCAAAAGAATAAAAAAGCCGGTGTGGCATTAAGATATCATTTTAATCAAGGTCTCGGTTATTTTTTATTACCGTACAAAAATAGTCATATAATTACTGAGCTAGCACACGCATACGATATGTCAGATTATCTTAACGACAATAGGAAAACTTCATATGCAAGAGGTGGGATATATTGGGATTATAACACAAAGTATTTTAGTTCCAAGTTAGAAATTGAATATTTTCACCAAATTAGTGAAGTCGTGGAAGATAATTTGTCAAGAACGCAAATAATGTCTGAAATAATTATTCCATTAAAAAACAATATTTCGGCAAGTGTAGTTTATGAAACAGAGAACTACAAACAATTAAATAATAATGCAAATTCAATATCGCTATCAATAGGTTGGAGAGGAAACCTGAGATGGTATTTATAGATTAATTTGATAACAAATCTTTTACTTTATCTAAATTTCCATCAATTAATTCAAAAGGTTCTATTCCAAGAATATGTGCAACAAGAGGATAAATATGAATATTCTCGAATTCATCTCTTTTATAGCCAGTTTTAAATGAAGGGCCACTAGCGATAAATATCGCTTTCATATTATCTAACTCATTATCATAACCATGCGATCCCTTAGGGTTATAAGTACCATGACCTAAGGGCATTAAGCTCCACCCCTCATCTGCGACAATAAGAATATCAGGTATACGAACATGGTTGCGATAATGAAATCTTTTCGGAATTTTGTTTTTCCGATAAATATTAGCATTTTTAATATATTTTAATTTTTTGTAGGCTTTTTTTAATAACTTTTTAGAAGTTGAAGAAATAAAAACTGTGGGACCGGCTCCAGTTACATCAAGTGAAGACAGGTCAGTATATGATGAAAGGTCTATAACTTTTTCAGGGTAAACATCTGTCATTCCATGATCACTTACAATTATAATATTTAATTGGGAAGATATCTCAAGGGTGTTCATTTTTGTAATTATTCTACCTACAAGCTTATCCATTCGTTCAATTTGTAAAACAGTTTCTGGGCTGTTTGGACCGTATTCATGACCAGTCCAATCAGGTTCATGAAAATATAATAGCGCTAAGCGTGGTCTATATTTAATTGGATATGAAAACCATGATGCTACAGAGTCAACACGAGATTCAAACGCAACAGTTTGATCATATTTTTTCCAGTAAGTAGGTTGCATACCATTTATAGACGCCTCTGTGCCAACCCAAAAATAACTAGCAGTTTTTATCCCTTGTCTTTCAGCCGTGTTCCAGATCGGCTCCCCACCGTAAAATTGTCCATTCTCAACAGCTTTTCGATCCCTAATTGCATAGTGTTTATCTAAATCGGTAGCATAAAATGAATTAGCAATCAATCCATGATTTTCAGCATACATACCAGTAGCAATACTATAATGATTGGGAAAAGTCTTTGAGGTAAACACTGGGATCAATCCTGACGATGTAACGCCGTTCTGTAAAAGTTTATCAAAATTTGGTGTATTAGCCTTATTTAAATAATCATAACGAAACCCATCCATAGAAATTAATAGCACGTACTCATCTATATCATCAGCATAGATTAACGTAAATAAAAAGGATAATATGATAAATAATTGTTTATGCATGGAAAGTGGTTTTCAAATTTATATTAAAACCTTATAAAGATAAATTTTATTTTATTTATGATTTGTACACCATAAGTGTTTATATGTGTGTATAATGTGTATATGAATATATCATAAGTGTATTATTGAATAGAGTTATTCACTATTTAAACATATAATATAAATAAATATTAAAATGGATTAACTAAGGCCATCTGTAAATAATGATGTGGTTTATTATTATCTGACCATCTGTTAAAGTCTTGTGCAGCTCCATAGGAAAGCACAAAAAGTCCTAAATTCATGCGTAATTCATAGCCACCAGTGTATATCATATTCGGGATAAGATTATCTTTACTATACCAAGCATTACCAAAGTCAATAAAACAGGCTAATACTAATTGATTTCCACCAATACGTGGTTCTATTGTACCATATACAAGCTTATCTCCAAGTCGCCAATCATTCCACCCACGAATATGAATAGTTTCATTGATTCCAAAAACATTTTGACCCATTAGATAAATTGGTGAATTATTACTAATAGCAGGTATGTCTTGTCCAGGTATTTTTTCTCCCACAATAGATAATGTTTTGAATCTAAGGAATAAAGCTGCTGGTATTTTGTTTTGTGTCGATAGATTAATGAACAAGTCCGAACTAATTCTTGTATAGTCAAATTTACCAAAAATTGCTGAATTTGAATGTTCAATACCTATAGATACTCCATATCCTTGCTTTGGTATCATAGAATTAGCTAAGTGCGGCCTACGGTTTAACCATTCATAAAATAAACTAAGTTTTAATTCTTTACCTGATAATGGAAATGGCATGTATGTAGAGGTAGAATCATATATATAATTTTCACTATTACTATCATATCCATTAATTAATTTTGCATCACGATTCAATAGCTTTAAGCTTCCTAATAGCTGATGATTATTTGACATATTATCACCAAAGTTATACGGAAGGTCAAACCAAAGGTCAATACTGCTATTTTCTTCATATAAGCCCCATTTAGAATTATCATATGGCTTAACAACTATATCGAGGTCTTTATAGAAAGCTATACCCCAAATTGGGCCTTTCATAGCGTTTGCATATTGGATTACATACATATGTTTATTTTCATTTGTTAAATCATATACACCAAGACCTGTAAATAAATGCCGATTCATTTTATCTGTCCATTGAGTAAATCCTACAATTGATTTACTATCTGGCAAAAGCAACGATCCTTGATGCCTGAATATATCGAAAGATGTATACGGCTTATCGCTAATTATTTCTATATCTTTGCTTAATGATACATTATCAATTCGCTTGCCCGGGCCCGATTCCTTCCAATCTCCATAATGCTCTCTTATTGATAGCTTATTAGTTGTAATATCTCTATGAGGGTCAACCTGAACTAGGCGCACTGTATCAACATCTGCAAGTGTCCTTGCTGTAATGCTATTCCCCTTTGGAGACCATTGCCCTGCCCAGACTGCGTCACCTACGTCTGTAATAAGTTTATCTTCTTTAGTGTTAACATTTATAGTGTGTATATTTGGTGTAGACTCTGCGTGCGATGTATACGATATATAGTTACCATCCGGATGCCAAACTGGATCATACTCTGCAGCAGGGTTTTTTGTAAGTCTTTCAATATTACCATTATTGATATTTTTAATATATAAATCCAAATTTGCATTTTTATCTGCCATGCAAAAAACTATATGTTTTCCATTTGGACTGAAATGTGGACTCAAAATTTGTGTATCATACGTATAACTGGTAAGTTGCTCATTATTAGATCCATCGATGTCCATTAAGAACAAATTTGCAATACTATTATAATGGGCTACATATACTATTTTTTTTCCATCCGGCGACCACGATGGATATGATGCTCGCTTAGAACTTGTTATCCATTTTGAAGATTTTAATTTGTAATCAAATATCTTTATATCATATACGAGTGATTGATGTTTTCCAAAATGATATTTTGCATATGCGACCATATCATTATTTGGTGACCACTGTAGGTAGGGGTGAAATTGTCCATAGTCAACCTCTTGTTTATCCCATATTATAATAGGTGTGTCCTTTTTATTCTCTTTTATTTCCCCGCCCTTCTTTTTCACGATTCTATCAAATAGCGTGGGCTTATCTTTATTATTTTTTTTCTCCTTCGATTGCAACCTTTTTTCTTTTATTTCTTTTTCTGATATACTGTCACGGTTAAATATATATAATGACATGTCCCCTTGTTTTTCATTATTCGTTCCTATAATTGCCATTTTTGTACTATCTAATGCAAAATTAAACCCAATTAATTTTTTTATTGGTAGTGTAACTACATCACCAATTTCCTCTATTGCTTCTTTTTGTGATCTATATCCATAATAATATGTGTTCATATGTCTTCGCCAATCCTCATTAAACTGATCGACAGAGATGCCAACATTATTTTTAAATGCCGAATTAAAATTAAATAAACCCATGCTATTTCGATCTGATAGCGTATTTACTATTGTTGAGTCTCCAAATCTATTTGACCAATATAATAACTTAGAGAAACCATCATGATGTGGATCCATAGAATCCATTTCATTTCTTAGAACATGATATTTGTGACGAATTTCAGCACGATACGGTCTCCATTTTTCCGTTTCATATTCTGCCAATCCTTCCACTAGCCAGCCTGGTGTTTGTGATAATAAATAGGACCATGGTTCAGGAAGCCAGGTTTTTACACGATGAAAAAAAACAATGTGTTGAAGCTCATGGGAAACTACTTGAAAAAGCCATTTCTCATCTTCAAGCCAAATTGCTGCATCATTTTGATCTACCCATATAAATGTTTGATAGGTTGGTCCAGCAAAACCATTCATTATTTCATCTTCCGTTGTAAAAATAATATCTATAACGGGTATTTCTTCAAGATTCATTTGTTCTAACAAGACCGGAAGGACTTGCTCAGATATAACTGCACCTTCTTTTGCAATTGATTTAATGCCATTGTGGTAATGTACTCTAAAGTGCTCAGTGGTTATAGTGTTCCAATCTAATTCACCATGAGTCCTATTGGTCCATGCCCAAGTTTGGGAATAGCCAATAGAATTAATTAATAGAATAAATAATATCTTTTTAAAAACCATCTATTGAAAAATTAATTGATGCTCCAAGGTTCTCATCATCTGTTGCAAAAACTATTTTATTAGCATCAATAGTTAGAGCTTCTACTTTATTATTATTAAAAACATATTGCCCTGGAAAAGAATCAAAGATATTAAAATATAATTTATCTTTTAAAATTTCAAATTTTCCTATTTTGTATATTGCAGATTGATAGGGCCCATCATCTCCAGGGTCTGACGTTGATGATGTCCATAATATATTATTATTATCAATATCCATATCGCTCATATGTCTTTTTGATTTGATTGGCCAAGGCAGATTAATAAAAGTGCTGTCTTCTACGCTGATAGCAATATCATCATCAAATAAACTAATGGTCCCCCAAAATAATATAGATTGTTCATTATCCGATCCTCTGTGAGCCCAAGCTAAATAGGTCTTTTTATTTTTTCTTATTATTAGCAAACTTTCAAGATTTAAAGGAGGTCCACTATCAGGAATTCTAAATTCTTTAATTATTTCTATAGTATTTGATTTCAGATCTAATTTTATCCAATAACAAAACCCCCAACTTCCCATTGCTATATATTCATTTTCCAGTCCAGGGATATTTGACAAGGCCTCAAGATCTATGGGCAGTGATTCAGATGGCCAACTTAGTCCCTTATATAAGGAGTCTGCAGCCAGGTTAATTAACCCAATGCGCAACTGTTCTTTCTTTTTATTATCATGTACGACAAGGTATTTATTTTTATCACTTGTTGGTGAAATTCCACTAATTGCAATTTCTCTTTTACCGCTGACATATTGCCAGCGTTCATCTATTGGCTTTAATTCTTTTTGACAGCTAAATAAGATTAATAAAAATATATATGGGATTGATCGGTAGGTGTATCTTTTCATAAGGGGGTATTTTATAATATATAAATCTAAGTTATTAATATGCTATTTGTAATAAGTCTTAAAATATTGTTTAACTGAATATTATTCAAAAAAATTTATTAAGTAAAATAAATAACTGTAAATATGGTGTCCTTTATAGT
>Ga0208766_1002052_pt1 | contig 10569 bp, 9 predicted proteins | sample ETN01SmetaG_3_FD_185792 | JGI IMG/M metagenome (GOLD analysis project Ga0208766, IMG submission 185792) | Marine microbial and viral communities from oxygen minimum zone, Eastern Pacific Ocean - ETNP2014F12-01SV263 (SPAdes) (version 2) | ecosystem: Environmental > Aquatic > Marine > Oceanic ...
TACTCTTTCACAACACAAAAAAATTGAAAGATATATTCGTAACACACTTCAATTGTGCGAGGTTCAAGAACAAAGTACACTTAAATTAAGCGACACCAGATCAATTAACTGTAATACCGGATCTAGTGCTGGTGATATTAATACTTTAAATACAGTTTTTATTGGATATTTTCTAGATGCAGGATTTAAAAACCCATATGGTGACTCTAATCCAGTTGTTTATACTGCTAGAAATGGCACAAATGATTTTGAGGGAAGAATGAGATTTGATGAAACTGAATGTTATTCCGGTTCATCAAGAAAACAAATTGCTTTGTGGGTTAAAACTCATGTTGCAAGCGATTATAAACCAGTTTTAATAGCAAAAGATGGATGGTGTAATTAATAATTATGGAAAAATTTTTATTTATTAATATTATAATTTCAGCATTAAACTTTTTTATTATTGTTTATGCTTATTCTCTTAATTTTTTTCCGCAAAAATGGCGAAAGAAAGTAAACCAAGATACACTTGTTGGATTAGCTTTAATATTTTCTACAATGTTAACGATGTTTGCTTGGATAATTTTTTTTTATTATAAAATATTTTAATAATTCATTTTCCAAGAATTTCTATAAGTAGAAACATCTCCTGATGTGCCTTCTATTTGAACTAAATCTTTCTTACTTTGTTCTGACTCTCCAGCAATGTTTGCAAATAATTTACCTGCAAAAGTTACAATTCTCGATAATACCCCTTTACCAACATATGTACATTTTTCAGTAGTATTTCTTTTTCCTAATCTAGAAGATAAATTCGTTCCACATTCATCATCTACAGCACATATAAATGCTTCTCCTAAACTACAAGCATTAACAGAAGTAGTCGGTTTATAAATTGGAAAATAAACTAATCCACTAGATACAGTTGGTTCAGCTGTAACTTTTTCATAGTTATCTAACTTTATGTACCAACCTTTATCTTTAGTTAACTGAGGACATTTAGCACCAGTAAGATCATTTGTTGTATTTACACATTCGCTTAGATCAGGAGCTTTTGTTGCTGTTTTTATGTCTCTATATCTAGGATAATAAGGATCGTTAATTCCAAGCAACAAGTTATCTACACCAGCAGATTTATCTGCTATACGTTCATAGTTTCCTGTTCCGGCATATAACCACATAGAATTAGTTGTTTCACCTATCGTTGCATCCATTGAATGAAACATATATCTTTGATTAGTTGAAGTAGCTCCTGCACTAAACAACGTAGTATTTTGATAAAGATCTATTTGTAAGCCTCCCTGATTTGCTTGTTCATGAGTCATGTTGGTTAGATTAAATTTAGTAATTTTTCCCTCTAGGTCGCTTGTATAAACTAAAGCTCCTCTAAATCTCACTCCTCTTGCAGTATCTGGAGTAATAACAACAGGTGAGCCTGGCACTGCATTTATGATACTATTTCCAGGTATATCAGGGATATCAATAACTTTAAGAACTTCGCCATAACCAGTTACACCTTTTTCTAAATTAACAATTGTAAGATTTGATCCTACTCCAGGGGTTACAGCGGCATATCCTCCACCCATTACAGCCACATAAACATCATCTTCCGAATTTACATCATCTCGACCCTCAGTAGGCAATCTTATTATTCTAGGAGCCGACCAAGTGTCACCAAGTTTACTATAATCATATTCAGGTTTATTAAGTAGTCCAGTTGCTGTTGAAGAGCTCTTAATTTCTACTCCTAAATCAGTACTTCCTTTAGTTTCATCTGAAGCTCCGACATCAAATCCATAATAAGTCATATCTTCTGCAAAAGTTAAAACAGTGTATCCTGCACCATCGGCACTAACAGTAAACGTTGTGTAAGGCTGTTGATCTTTCGTTACAATTAAATCTGCTGCTTTTAAACCTCGTATTGGGAGAGTCCATACTTTTGCTTTATGGCACTGGGTATTTCCAGAACTATCACATGTTTGTGATGTTGAACTATCTTCAGCATTATCTTTTGCTCTCTTTGCTTCATTAAAGGAAGCCAAACCATAATGAGTTGCTATATATTCCCATTCATCAAATTTTCCTAGATGATCTACAAAATGGACTTTTTTTAGTATGTAATCATTATATATTGAATATAAGTGTTCTGGAGATCCTGGATCTGTTATATCTAAAACAGAAAAACCTGCACCACCTCTACCGTAAGGTATCATCAATATTGTGTACCAGGCTTTACCATTTGTACCTGGTTTTATAAAATACATGTCATGCACAACAGGAGAACCATCGACACCGTATATAGCATTGGATCCACCATAACCGTGTTCTTTTTTTCTATTTAAATTTGCATTAACCATTTCAGGTAATCTGCCGCCTATGAATGGTGGTATAAAAGCCCATTTCTCAACACCAGTTTTTACAGAAAATGCATGAAGCATCCCATCATTAGCTCCGACATAAATAATTGATTCCCTATTTTCTTTACTTTTAGCCCAAGCTTTATAGCCCTTAATTGATCTCCAATATGCTTCTTGATTTGCTCCAACAAAGGCAGTTTCTGCATTAGGCTTGTCAACAACAACCATTTCAGAGTGATAAATATCTCCCAATATGCATTTTTCAAAATTGCAAGTTATTGGGTTAGCTCTTACTTCAGTTAAATTACAATCTGAATCATAATCAAAATAATCTTCCCCTCGTATAAAATTAATAAGTCCTTTAATATCATCATCATTTCCATTTTCTATGTCGGATGACCCATCTCCTGAACTGCCTGAACATCTCGTTGTATTGGGTGGATCATTATTACTATTCTCACTATGATATCCGGCAACTTCATTTCCTAATCTTTCAAATAATCCGGTTATGTCGGACAAATTAGCTGCTACAAAATTATTATTTTTATTACCACCACTTTTGTAATCAGCATCAATTATAGTCCAAATTTTTCTAGCATCTGGATTGGGCATTAAATCAGCTGCACTCCAAGTATCACTTGAGTCAATATTTCCATCAGAATCTATTGCTGTTCTTGTTAAAGTTCCATTCCACTCTTTGTTTTGTTGATAATCGAATTGTGCTTGAAACAAGTCTCCACCTTTTTCAATTGTTGCCGTAATTGCAGGCGCAGTAAATGACAATTTGGCTGCAATAATTTGTGAAATAGCAGCTTTTAACTGTGATTTTAAAGAGGCTGTATTGTCAGCAATAATTACATCTTTAGTTCCACCAGCTATAGACACTGCTCTAAAATTATTAATTCCGCTAGTACCTACTCCTCCTCCAAAGGCAACTGTAAATGTTTTAATTCCATCCATTCTCATATTTGTTACCTGTTGTATTGCAGTACTATGATTACCCCACCCTCCATCTCCAATAACCAATACATAACTATTTTGACATGGAGAACCATCATCAATGGGTGAATGTGTTTTGTTCGCATAATATTGACTTGCCATTCTTGACCATATAGCGGCATCTGTCCCACCGCTTGCACTTACACTTTTCACAACTTTCCAAGTTTTTTCTGCACCTTGAGCATTAACTTTAACTTTTAAACAATTATTACTACTACAAGGGTTTCCTTGATCTTTTTTTGTATTCCAACCTGTAAACCAATTTGCTCCACCTCTCCATTGAGAAGACCACCAACCAAATCCGAAATTAACTCCTGCTTTTAAAGCAGGATCCGATGTAATAGCTTGAATTGCTTCATGCGCTCCGGTCATTCTTGTTCCCATACTGCCTCCTATTTCTTTTAACCAACCTAAGTCTAAATCATAGAACTGAATTGAGGGCTTCCAGTAATCTGAAACAGCAATTCTGTTATTAGTTGTGTCTATAACCATACCTCTAGGATAATAGCTTTTAACGTTTGAGGCTGTTGATTTTACACCACCTCTACTTCCTTTACTGCTAGTACTAGTTAACATATTTCTATTTGCATTCATTGTATATTTATATAATTTATGCTGGTTCAAGTTTGTTACGTATAGAATTGAGTCATCTGTTGGATGGCCTTCCATTCCCCATGAATACTGCAAAGATTTAATATAAATACGGCTAGTATTATTTGCTGATGGACAATTATTTGTAATTGCATGTCTATATATATATCTAAAACGTTGAAAATAAAAATTGCTTCCAGAGGCATCAAGACCCATAGACCACGAATATTTAATTTGATTATTTGTTATAGCATTACATGAGATATCCTTCTCTGTGCTTAAGTTACGTACATATAAACCCCCACCATTTTTTTTAGCATACAAAATATCGCCTTTGATTTTTATCTTAACATAATATTTGTCTGAAGATTTCCACAAACATGCTCCGCTCGCTATATCAATTTTGTAAATTCCACCCAAATAATCAGCAATGTATAAATTGCCATCGTGTATTCCCATACTATAAACATAAGATAGATTACACATTGTTCCTGATGTAGTTACTCCTGAAAATATTCCTGAATTTGCAAAACTTTTATCCACTAGTTTTGTATCGTAAGTAAATTTTTTAACTCCTCCATAAAGTTGTGCAACATATACATCTCCATTAGAATCAAAAACTTGACCCATAGGAGAGTTAACTCCAACTCCACTAATCATTCTTGCCGACATACTTCCAGATCTATCTAAAAGAATTAATACGTTAGCAGGGACATCTCCAATTCCAGATCCTGGTGGTAAAGCTTTTGAAAAAGCGTTACTTGTTAATAAAACAAATGATATTAATAAGTTAATTATAAAAAATTTAATTTTCATATTTTATTCAGTTTCTTCTTCAGGTTTACCGTCTTCTACTTCTTCTATTTCATTAAAGAATGCTCCAAGTTTTAAATCATATTCATTATTTGAAATATAAATTTCTTCCTCAATTCTACCTTTTGAACTTCTTAATCTTTTATATATTATTAGTTTGCCAAACTTTTCCCAAGATGCAAAATTATTATAAATAGCTGGATTTTCACCTGTATCAAAATCTCCATAAGTTTTTTTTGCATAATTCATAAGCGTTAGTTTGTTGCTTAATGAATTTTTTTCATCGTTAAAAACAACCATTCTTATTGCAGCAAGATTTTCACCTAAAAATATATATTCAGCTATAATACCTTGATCTAAGTTATCATTTGGACATATATCCGTGGACATTACAGGCAACATGAATAGACCCTCAAACTGAGGAAATGGTTCTCCAAATTTTTTAACAAATTTTGCTTTATTATCCCCAATATCAATAATAAAGTCACAAGCAGCCTGCACTTGCGACATATATAAAGAGAGTGACAATAAAAGTAATAAAATTTTTATCATTTAATTAACTAGTATAACAAATTGTAGGAAAAATGAGCAATGTCCTTTGTATCCAATATAAGCTTATTTTGGTAAAACCATCACGCTTTCTAGATTTACAACCATTGGACTAAGACCAACTCCGTTTCTAATGCCGCACCCATAAATTCTATAAGCCATACCGTCATTTCCTCCATCAGTTGCAGATTTTTTAATGCTAGCGCCAGTTCCTCTAAAAGGAGCAGCTCCAATTTGAGTCACAAAAAATTCATAATAGAAGAATTTTAATTTTTGTGCTTCGTTTATTTCAATTGCAGTACCTTCCGTGGCGAAACTTATACTTAATAACGATCCATAATTATTGCTGATGGCGCCCCGATTACCATCCTTATCTTCAACTACTTTAAAATCAGATTGTAAACCTGACGTAGGATTTACAGCACCTGGAAAACTTTTAAAGCAGATATCTCCATTGCTAACCATACTATATGTAAGACTATTACCACTCCCAACCGGATAAGCCACTGTAAAATCATGAGCAGAATCAGTTTTATAATTTTCTAAAGTCATTGTTCCATCGAAATCACTACCCACACCTGATTGATTTACGGGTAATTTTCTTTTTGATGTGTCTCTTGTTCCGTCAGTTTTATATGGTCCTAAGTAATGATTAAGAACCCACCTTTCCCCTTCAAGCAAAGCTGTTTCTGCTACATAAAAGGTTTGTTGATAGTGATCATTTTGATTATTGGAAGAGTGATCTCCTGCTGAAATTACAATCAAAGCTCCACCCATTAATGACATTGCAAGCATTAAAACAAGTGATAGCACCAAAGCAAATCCTTTTTCATTGTTATTTTTCATTCTATTGAAATCCCAAATTCCTTGCATGTGCAGATACAACAACTGTATCTCTTAAAAACTTATCAGTTTTAGCTATTTTTCTACTATCATTGATAAGAGCTTTTTTTACTCTTTCTTTTGCAGTTCTAAAAAATCTTTTTTTTGATCTTACAGTTAATAAGACGTCCACTACCTTGATTGAATATAATTGATCTGGATTAACTGTACTAGAAGGGGGAGGGTCGTAAGGTTGTCCATTCGGACCAATAGGAACAAAAATTAAATCTTCGATATATTCTACAATTGGCTCAGATGGGTAAGTTTCATTATCGCCATCAGTATCTGGATCTGCCCATTTTTTGTTTACAGCATCCCATTTCACTTTTGATTTATGGACAGTTTTAATTCCTTTTGAATTTCCTATAGTCTTGTAACCACCACCTGATAGTGGCTCTTCTTTATCTGGAATCGTGGAAAGGATACATTCATAAGTTATTTTTATTCTTTCAAATCCATATGTTATAGGTGTTGCAGATCGATCATATTTAATATCACCATAAACAATTTCTATCTTGTCACAAGGGTTAGAAGTATCTTTTTGTGTAATTAATATTGGAATATGTTCAGTAATATCTGTTTGAATATTGTCATTAAAGTATTTGTATCCAGCCATTCGAATATCTCTTATAATCATTCCCACTACACCTCTTCCAGTTTGACTTATTCTTGCAGTATCAGTTACTTGTGAGTATGTGCTATTAACAACATTATAAGAAGTATACATTGCAGCCATCATTACAGTTGAAATTACTACTCCTATTAAAATTTCGATTAATGTTATACCTGCTATTGAATTAATTTTTTTTTTCATCAATGAATTTGGAAATAAAGAAATTTTGTTTTTATTCTGTTACCAGCTTTTATGGCAACTTGCATTTTACCAAAGTATAATTTGTCATGAATATCGCTGTTTTCGTAGTGGCACTTACCTGATATAGCTCCAGTTGCTGGACTACAAATATTAAAAATTTTAAAAGATTTTCGAATTGGCGCATTAGGATCACACTTAATTCTTCGAGTTGAAAATCGATTATTCCATTTATTTTTTTTTTCATGAAAAACACTAGTTGCTGAAGTACTTAAAGTCGATCCAGGAGAACAACCTGACATTTCCCAAGAATCTCCCCCAGAGCTTGTACTATCAACTATGTGTTCATAGAGTCTTTTTCCGGAAATATTAGCAAATTTATCGGCAAGTAGGTCTTCAGCAACCATTCCCGTTAAATAGGTTGTTTTTGTTCTTTCGTTAGAAACATCTATAGATTGAATAGAGTAACTGACCATTTGGAATATAGCTATAAAACCAATACTAATAATTACGGTTGATACCAGAGCCTCTATAAGAGACATACCTTTTTCAGAATTTTTTTTATTTAATTGTCCACTCACTTCCGCTCCATTTAAATAAGTTTATACCACCAAATCTTGACCATTCCACCAAATAGGCTGGTTGTTGCAATGTTGAAAGATTACACTGTCCATTTGGCCCAATCTTGCTATCTCCATTAATATCGTATTGGTCTAGATCACATATAACAATGTAATTACTTGTAGTTGTTCCACGGATAGCTACGTTTGGATTTGAAGCTAAAGATCCGGATGAACCATAATGCGAACCATCTTTTGAAAAGCAAACTGCACCAGAAGTATCTTTATGAACGGCAACTTCAGCTTGATAAACATGAACTTCGTGATTATCCCAAACACCTGAATTTACTATGTCACAGTTTAGAGTATTACCTGCGTTTAATGTACTGCCTAAACTTTTTTGTGACATTCCTTTAGTTTTAAAAATTTTTTCATCTACACCTCTTGTAATACCAAAAGTAAATTGAACATAAGGAAAAGATCCTCTTTGTGTTTGTGCCACTATACCTGAAATCATAGAAGAAACATTTTCTGCAGCAGCTCCTACTTCCCTATCTTTTCGCCAATCCATAAAATTTGGATATCCGACAGCGGATATTATGGCTACAATAACCACAACTACAAGCAGCTCTAATAAGGAGAAACCTTTAATGTCCTGCTTTTGCTGCACCTTGGTCTATTTTTCCTGATTTAACTAATTCTTCTAAGGACTTATCCATTGTTATCATACCATCTCTAACAGCAGTTTGCATTATACTTGGTATTTGGTGAATTTTTGCTTCTCTAATTAGGTTTTGAATTGGAGGAGTACATTTCATTACTTCAAATGCAGCAACTCTACCTTGACCATCTTTTGTTTTTAACAATCTTTGTGTCATTACCATTTTTAAAGATGTAGAAATTTGTGCACGAATTTGTTCTTGTTGTTCTGGTGGGAACACATCGATAATTCTATTAATTGTACTTGGGGCACCGCTAGTATGCAAAGTTCCAAAAACCAAGTGGCCAGTTTCAGCTGCTGTTAATGCCAAACCAATTGTTTCAAGATCTCTCATTTCCCCAACAAGAATTACATCAGGGTCTTCTCTTAGCGCTGCCTTTAAAGCTGAAGCAAAAGACTTTGTTTGTTTTCCAACTTCTCTGTGAGAAATTATACTTTTATTATCTTTATGAATGAATTCTACAGGATCTTCTACGGTTATAATATTTGCTGATCTAGTTTTATTTATTTCATTTATAATTGCAGCAAGTGTTGTTGATTTTCCTGAACCTGTTGGTCCTGTGACTAAAACTAAACCTTTATGAAAATCTACGACATCATAAAGTGATTGTGGTAAGTTAAATTGATCCATTTCAGGAATTTTACTCTCAACTCTTCTAAGAACAGCAGCTGGCCCATTAATTGTTTTATAAAAATTTGCTCTAAATCTAAGTCCACTTAACATCACCGCCGAGTCTAATTCATGAGTGGTTTCAAATCTTTCTGTTTCAACCTCATTACAATTCATTGATATTAAATCTTTTAAATCTTGTTCTTTTATAATGACTTCCTTGACCATTACAATTTCCCCAGTTTGTCTGTAAGACAATGGAGAACCCGCTCTAATATGAAAATCAGAAATTTTTTTATTATTTTTTGCTAAATCTTCTAGTTTTTCAAACATAGTTAATATTTTACTCTTTTAATATCAGAATATTTATCACTTTCACTGCTTAAAGTGAAAAAAAACCTACAATAAGCAGAGACTTTCCTCAATTATTGATAAACTTTGTTCAAAACCCAAGCTGAGTAAAAAGATTGATTGTACCTATTTTAGGTTGTAAAATACCTATGACAGGGAGAATAAAAACTACAATGAGTTTAGAAAAAACTACTTTAGGCATAGATAAAGTCATTTCTTTTGAAGAAGCGGTGAAAGAAAAAGGTGAAAAAAAACCTCTTTTCTCTCAAGGGCTTTACCATTGGGTGATGTTCATTCTCTCTTTATATACAAGAGTGCGCCAAAATTTAAAAATAGACTTTGAATCTTTCGTTATACTTCAAGTTGTTGTCAGTCATTCGCTTTATCAAATAAATAAAACAGGAAATAAAACATATTCAGAGCTTGAAGATCAGATGACAAAGATTGGACAAAATAAAAAAATAAGAAATAATAAGTTAACTTTTGCAAGCATTGCAGATGTTCTGCAGCTTCCAAGAGAAACTGTTAGAAGAAAAGTATTAGGCTTAAGTAAAAATAATATTTTACTAAATAACACTGACAATGGAATTAAGCTTGGACCAGCTTACAAAACAATTTACAAAGAATTTGTTTCACAAACTACTTTAGGCTTAAGCTCTTTGATAAAAAAGTGGAAAAAGAGTGGGGCATTAGAACAATTATTAGAGATAGATAAAAAATAATGAGCAAATTTTTTTATGCACTATATGATTTAGCAAATTCAGCTTACACTATGATTGTTATAACATTTGTTACGTCAGCTTACTTTGCAAATCAAATTGTAGGAGATCCGCAAGTAGGAGCAGCTTACTGGCAATGGACTGCAGGTGTTTGTGGAATCGTAATTGCATTGAGTGGACCTTTCCTTGGAGCACTAGCTGACAAAAAACCAAAAGGTAAAATAAATTTCTTACAAATATTTACTTTACTTTGCATCTTAACGACTTGCTTCTTCTGGTTTGCTAAGCCACATCCAAATTATATTTTATTTACTTTAGTTATTTTTTTTATTTCAAATTATTGTTATGAAGTTGGATCTATATTTTATAATTCATTATTAAAAAAATGTTCTAATGAAAATGATATTGGAAAAACTTCCGGCTTTGGTTTTGCTTTAGGTTACATTGGATCTGTTCCAATAATATTATTAACTTTATATTTATTTGTTTTACCTGAACAAGTTCCTTTTGGTTTAGATAAAAATAATTTTGAGCATATAAGATTCATTCCTATCATTGTTGCACTTTGGTTTTTATTTTTTTCTTTACCAATGATTTATTATTTCAAAAAAAAAATCTCTTATG
>Ga0208766_1002058_pt1 | contig 10550 bp, 12 predicted proteins | sample ETN01SmetaG_3_FD_185792 | JGI IMG/M metagenome (GOLD analysis project Ga0208766, IMG submission 185792) | Marine microbial and viral communities from oxygen minimum zone, Eastern Pacific Ocean - ETNP2014F12-01SV263 (SPAdes) (version 2) | ecosystem: Environmental > Aquatic > Marine > Oceanic ...
AGAATGCAAAAAACTAGTAAATTTACCGATTACCAGCACAACATCAGTATTATACTGTTAAAGAAGCAAGCAAAAACTCATGCAGCTACAGACTCATCTCAAGGGCCTGAAAGCACCACCTCAGCGACCAACCCAGAGCCCACTCGCGCTTGAAGACCAGGAAAACAAAGCTTTCTGGGAAAATGAAAACAAGCTGAACCCAAGTAAAGCCGCTTGCAAGGTTTACGACAGCTAAGCCCTTGCCAACCACCCACCCACCCCCCTTGAAAAGAGGGGGTTTTTTATGGGAGAACTTTTTTGGCCAACCTGTAAGAAATCATGGATAGAGGTCTGAGAGGGTTCAAGACTTTTAGGCTGTTAAAGGAATCTCCATAAACCTTAAAATGGTTCATTTAATCCAGATAAAGGCTCAATGCTCCTAGGAGCCCACATCACTACGTAGGTGGTTTGTGGTTTAAAAAGAGATTGATTAGTGCCAGTAAGGAGAAATTTGGCTCCCCGAAGCTCAAGTTGTGTGGCGTGGCCAGCACCAGAAGACACATAACTCACCAGCCTTTACTAACAAAAATCCAAGAGGGACCAGCTGTTGGATTGACTAAGAAGTGGTAGTTGATGGGCAGACGCTCACCGAATGCACAAATCGACTCCTAGGCGGCTATTAATGAGTAGCAGAAAGTTCTCATCCACAGGCAATGGGACTCCCAACGTCAGGCCACTCTGAGCAAAAACCAGCCCACAAGCTGCTTGCAGTTGAAACTGCCCAGGCTCGCGTTGACGTCAGCGACGACCCAGAAGAACTTCGCATGATCGTGCGTGAGTTACTAAGCACTTTTGATTTCGCACCTAGTGAAGATAAAGGCACAACAGACGAGTGCGAAGACGTACCTGCCGAGGATATCCTTAGCGAAATCTATTGCTTTGGTTGCGGTGAAGTTGATACATGCGAATGCCCAGATCCAGATGATGTTGAAATGCCAAGAAGGCTGAGCCACTCGTTATGAATGCAAAGCAGGTCACCGTCACCATTGCCAAGCTAATGAGTGCAATCGTCGCCGGTGCAGCTCCGCTGGTATGGGCAATCGCAGCTCATCCAGGTCTCTAACAGGTTTTCAATACCTACGACGCATCTCTGCCTCGATCTGCTCATTGCTGAAGTCTCTCTCTGGATGAGTAAGTTTCCAAGACTGAATTGAAAGAGAGATGCCCCAGCCCAAAATTGACCAGATGGGCCAGAATTAGCCCATTCCAGTAGCTAGCCAAATCACAATCAAGGCAGCGTTCACGACGGCGTAAGTCTGAAACTGTTTCATTAGCGACTGTTTCTTCCTCAGTTATGATATTGCTTGTTTGCGCAATTCATCAGTTTCAGGCATAAAACAAACCCTCTTGTACTGTTAATGGCTTATAAATACTTTATAGGAATATCGTGCGAAATCGCTCAACCAAAGTCGTGAGGGTGCTTGTAAAGCCAAAAACCACGTAAACCATGTAAAGCAAGGGAGGCTTAAAGCCAGAGATCTGAGCGTTAAAAACAAGATAATGTTAGATGTGTTAGCTGGTATCCGATAAATGTGATTACTTGCTCAACAATGAACACGTAATGAACTATCACTGTTTTTTTTGGCAAATATAGTGTTGGTAAATTCAGATCAGTTAGCTCAAGCTAAATACATTAATAGTACTTTATAAGATGCTCCGTTAGGACTTGGTCTGAGCTAAGCAAAGCTGTGAGCTTTATCACATTTTCGATTGAGCCAGGACAATACATAAATATTTGATCAGCTAGATACTGTAAGTATCGAAGGCAATCGACCTTCACAACAAAATCCAAACGATGAATAATCTAATCAAAATTAAGAAGCTAGCGATAACCGTTGCCCAACTTCTAAGCGCTATTGTTGCAGGTGCTACCCCTTTAGTTTGGGCTGTTGCAACCCACCCCGGTATCTAAGCTACATCAATGAAGAAGAAAACAAATATCACATTATTAGCAAAAATCTCACAACTAACAAAGCTAAGATCGTTTTCAGCCTAGAATTAATTTACATATACTGACTACTAATCAGTAGCAAAAGATCTCAATGCGAAAAGCCCACAAGTGTCCAAATATTAGATCGAATTTGCTTATGCAGAAATATAAATACGCTAAAGTCAAGAAAGCATGAAATGCAAAGTTGAAAATATTCCAGAATTATTAAAAGAATATTAACAGCCTCAGCAAGGTCTGAGTGGCTGATTTACTGACATTTTGGAGTTCAATGCACACTTAATTAGAAGTGGAATGCTATTAAGGATTTAGCAAAAAAGTTTATTTAGTCTAAAATCTATTTAGATAAGAATAATTAATATAGCCAAGAGGCAGCTATAATTTCAAAAACAGCTGATCATAATCCTTAAATACTCCTTTTACATTTTCACTTTCATTTTTAGAGCAGCCATATATTCCTTTGTTAGATTTTTTCCACTTTCCTCGTAACTTGCCATCATAGTAGTAGGCATATGTTTCATCAATACAATCCGCTACGTATACATAATCAACTGAGCGTGGTCCACCAGCACGGCCTGTTGTGCCCGGGACCCAAACACGGTATGGAGGTGTTGTTGTACAAGTATATCGACCAGTGTAGTAATTAGTTCTGCATGTTCGTTTGGCGCTTCTAATAGTATTGTAATAGCCAGAAGTTCCGGCTATTGCCTGCTGATAATAATGCCGAGTTTTTTTTCTACCAATATATCTACCAAACTTTCCTTTATGCTTAATCTTGTAGACCTTGGGGTCTGTGTAATATATACCATTCTCGGTGGCCTTGTAACTCCAGCCTACAACCTTTGATAATCCATAAATATCTATACCAGCCTTAGCAACGCAGTATCCATTGTCATCACATTTCTCTTCTGAACTTGTTTTGCTACTGCTATTATCTAATGTTGAAGCAGGATTATTAAATGCTTTTACACAACCTTGAAAATCTCTTGCATCCTTACATTGTTTTACAATTTTCGGATCCAACTCAGAGGCAACCTCTGCAGCAACTGAAAGCAAGGAAGAGCCAGCCATTGCTAGTGCTGCAGCACTAGTAAGGAAAAGAGACAGACGTGTTAAACGCTGCACGACGAAGGATGTGCAAAACTAACTTATTATGCTGTTAATAGCTAGCAGCTGCTTGGAACTCTCATCAAATGCAGCAAATAGGTCATAGACATACAGATCCAAAACCAGAAAAATAGACCGAGGATAGCCTTCGTCCATTGCTTTAAAGGATTGCGCTGGAGTTAAATTGAGTTGTTTTGACAGGTGAGGGCTAGCCTGTTCTGGCCAGAATTAGACTTTACTTTACTTGACTTTACTGGACTGGACTACAAGTTTTCTAGGACAAGGGTATCCGGAGAAGTTCTTGTAAGGCTTTAAATCAAAAAGCAAGAAAAAATTACAAAAAGCAAATTAGCTGATCCAATTTAAAAAAATTAACTTGTGATGGCTATTGATCGTCAGGTGGCTATTATTGATTGATATTAAATTATTATTATGTCCAAGCAATCCACTCATATCATTGTCAATAGGTTCCGAACTGAATCCGTTTATCGCATTGCTGCAGCAGGCGCATATTTCTCAATAGTGCCACTATGTATCATATTTGGTGTGATTGGTCTATTTACAGACTCCTCTTTAATTACATTTAACGACGAACCTCTACCAGGCGTGAAGGGGCTTATTGCTTCTCCATTTATCGGTTTATTTATAGCAACAATTATCACGTTTATGGGAGGCACATTATACGCTGCAGGGCTTTGGCTTTATTCAAGAATTGGAGTACTCAGTCTAAGGTTTTACGAACGATGATTTTCATCTAGTGCTTTGCTGACAAACTCAACTAATAGTTTAGATGCGTAAAGCTTTGTGGGGAATATATACTAAGCAAAACAAGCAAATAGCTAAATACATGCAATTCACGCAAGCTTAGAAGACTGCTGCTTTCGAATCCGTTGAAAAGAAATTATTCTAATAGATTAAAAAATATTGACATCAGTTTAGTACTTATTGCTAGGAATTGCCTTCTCCATTTGCTCTAATGATTTTTTCACGCCATAAGTTAGTATACATTTTAAATAAATTATTACTATTGATAGCTTTATCATTCATTGTCCAATTTGCTTATTTGAAGAAGCCACCTCTGCCTCTAGTGTGAAGTTAACATTCTTATTAGGCTTGAACCGAACAACTAATAACTGAAAATCATCTTTTAAATGTGCTTCAGAAGTTGGTTGTAGGGAAAGCTGTGTTATCGCTTCCTGCCAAGTATTATCAATCAGAGTCTCTAGAGCTGCTGCTTTGATTCTTGCCACACCAATCTGCTGAACAATAACTTGCTTTGGGATCTTGCCTGTGCGGAACCCTGGAAGGCTTATCGTTCTACCTAGACGGGATAACGCTGCCTCATAACAGGTTTGACAGCGGTCTGCCGACACTGCAAATTCTACTGAGATGAAATTCTCTGATAACTTATTGATTTTAATATTCAATAACTCATCAGTCATTAGCAATGCTCAATCAGAAGAGACGATTAGGTGGAGTGGTAGAAACAGTTTCTAAAGCATCTGCAGAGGATTGTCGTAAAAGGCAATGCTTCTTTCGCATACTATTAAATCACTATACTCAGGCTGGGATTGCTTATGTTAATGAAAAAGTTAATACCGAGACGTAGTTGCCTAAGGCATATTAATAAATTGGGTCACAGTTGTGTAGATTTTCGGTTCTATTGCCTCTCTTCGATTCTGCTGGCAAGCAATAGTGAATGGCACAACACTTACTACCTGTATAGACTCAAACATAAAACTCCTTCATAGGAAATATCTTCATGATAATGTGGGACCATGTAAGATATACTCCTTTTAGATTTCGAACATATATTGGCTAGATCTCCAAAATACGGCATATGGTAGTAGTGAGTAAAAGCAGATAGCATAGAATCAGAGTTGATAAATACAACCATCATTTACTATATATGATAATTAATAGATCATAAGAAGGTAAAGCTAAATCCAAGCATCCCGCCAATCTTCTATTAAATTAGCTTTTAATTTGCAACTCAAAACGTTTAATTTTAACAGGCTTTGATACAAGCGGTTGAACTGTGATATTTAATGAGCTTGCTTTAGTAATTGGCCCGTAACCGCATTGCATCTTAGCGAGCTTCCATGACTTACTGATTTTATCTTGAAATTGAGCCTCTCTGCTCATAAAAGTCGTGGTTGGATTTAGTGCATCACAGGAGACCCGTACAGGAACACCATTATTTCCTTGTTTAATATCAATTAGAAACTTAAGTTCTATAGGTTGGATATATTCAACATCTATGCTATTCCAGAAACTTAAAGACTTACCAGGGACCAGTGCAATTTGGGTTGTTCGTGGCTCTAGATCATTTTCGCCGAACTTTATAGTGGCCAGGGGTTTACCACCTGTACAACCTGTCAATAAAATTGGCAAAGAACTGGTAAGCAGCAGTAAAAGAATTCCTTTGTTGATCATAAGAGATGGTGCCTAGAAAATTCAGTTTAAACATATTCAAACTATAATAGGAAGATGAGGCTTGCGCATTCCCTTTGAAAAATAATTAATAAGATGAAAAGAAAGCAATCGACCTATGCTCAGCTTTAATTGTGAGCAACTCTGTTGAGGATTCATTCGTGATATCTCTATCAGGTACAAAATAGCGGCTAAATATTATGTGTAATTTTTAGTTATTTGCTTAATCGCTTGTGCGAGAACTACAGCAACCACTCTTAAAGGGTATTTTGAATTGATTGCTAGAATTGAGCTCATAGAGTCAGATCCTTGCTTTTATGGATCCATAGAGGATCACAGACTTCCTTAGAAGCTCTTTCATTGAGTCAACATGCGAGATAGATAAAATGCATCGTTCATTATAATAAATAACCATAAAAAGGAATATTCTAGAAAGCTATGGAGAAAAAATAGTATTGCTTACGCAAAACAAACCACTGACAAAGGCCATAAATATCGAAGTATCCATTCTCATTGAGACCAAGGGCGCGATTCGGAGCAAATAACGCGAATTAGCGTCTATACTCAACTAGCTGCTGACAAACGACTGTGCAAGATCACAAACTAATAGGAATGGATTCAACAACGATATGGCTGCTAAGAGCGGCTTCTTTCATGATTATTCTTATCGGACTAGCATTGATTCTGGCAGTTCCAATAGTTGCATTCACAATCAGCTCAAAGTTATCAGTTGCTCAAGACTCAGCCCAAGAGATATTGAGGCAAATGCTTGAGCTTATTCTTCAGCAAGTATCAACCTGAGCCGACCCCTCAACCTCTCTGAAATTATTCAGAGGGATATCGGCACTCTTCTCGCCAATGAACTTCTTAAGATCTTCGGGGGGCAGCCAACGTCTATTGACGCCATTCTTAAAGGCAAAGCGAAGGAATTCTGCTGCGTATTGGATTCGAAGTCGTCGGCTTGTAGAGCCAGGCTCTCCTCCATGAAGTTCGACAATTGTTTTCAAGAGCGCGTAAGCGTTAGCTGGCCCAGGCTGGCTGGTGAGGATGAGCACTGTGCGGGCTATTGGTGTGCGGTAGTTTCGGTTCCAAACTCGTGCTCCCTTCTTGCTATTGCTTGTTTTATGTGATTTAAATTTTCCAAGTAATTGTTCCCAATCAAGTTCGCTGCCAGATCCTGCCTCTTTCCTCTGCTTAATAATCTCGTAGGCCTCAGCTAATTCCTTGCCCTGCTCTTTCATTAGCTGCGAGATTTCGCTCGACATATTCAATATCCAACCAGCGCTTGTTCCGACCCACGGAATGAAATCAGGATCACTCTTTGCCTTGGGTCCGAGGATGATGCTGTTGCGGGTGCCATCGTCAAAACGAACAGTCAGCTGAACCCTCTGGACAAGACCGTCACCGACACCGCGAACCATCCAGCCATCCCCACAATCCCGGCGGATAGCGTCACGTAGAGCCGTGATCCATTTTGCTGACTTGTCGGCCATTGAAATCGTATCGCGCGAAAAGCTTTCGGAAATTTCTTGTCGGTTCAACAGCGTCGCCGCTGCTTACTCAAGAGGTGGGGCCTTCGCTTTGGCCTCCCGATCAGGCTACTGAACATCTGTCTAACTGAGTTACTGAATTGATCACGGCTTCACCGCGCTGGTAGAGATCTCTGGCGTAATTGGTCCAAGTTCCCTGGCCCCAATATCGAAAACAACTGGTTTCCAACAGCAGCACGTAAAGCAAAGATTCCTGATAGTGAGGTGTTTTCGTTACCGCAGGATCCATAGCAACCAAAGGATCGAACACCTTGTGGAACTTGGCACTAAGAAGGTTTATCGGCTCTAAAACGTTCTCATAGCCATCTACCCAACTGAGGTTGTTAGTCCAGGAAGCGCCGGCCATCGAGAAGGAGGGATCTATTTCTTTTAATTCGCTGATGGCCACATCGACCGATTCCGTTGTGATGGGGCTGCTCACGTTTCTCCAAAGCTTGTATTGCTGGACAGCCTGAATCAACGGGTAATCAGCAGATTGGACTCCAGTGGAGTCCAACAATTCCAGATACTCAGTGCCGTTAACCGAAACTGTGTTCGGACCATCAGCCTGAGAAGCAATTGTTTTATGAGCCTGAATAAAGGCGCTCGGAAACTCATTCATCATTACTCCGCCATTTTCTCCATCGGCAATCTGAGAAACCAAGGATGGAATTTTCTTCCCTCCCAGTGTTTGCAATCCCAGCCCTAATGCTTCGTGATAAGGCTGCATCTGTCCTACCAATTTGGTATCTGAGCCCTGGGTTTTGATCAGCACCAAAATGCTTACTGTTTCCCCTCTGGAATTGCGAGCCACAAGTTGATTGGGAACGTATTTCTGCTCGTAGCTAAGACATGAGCCATCTAGGTTTTCAACGCTGTCTTCTTGAACCAGTAGCCAACGGTATCCACATTCTCCTAAAGCCTTTACTAATTCATAAAGAGTATCTGGATGGTTAGGGAGATGCATTTCTGGCGGTGAAAAACCCTTCACCCGTTGCAATGCATCTCGACCAAACATGGCAGCGAACTGATGTTGCCAGGCCATGATCTGCAACTTGAGATCTGGGATAGGAGTTGAGGGTGCAACGGCATGACTCCAAAAGGTGCCGAGCCATTCGACGTGGGTCTTAACAGTGGGATCGCAAGTAAGAACTTTTAAAGCATCGAGAATGTCGCTACGGCCCATTTGCTCAACACCCCAGAGCAAATTTCCCGAGTAATCCAGCATGATCCGGGGGTTGCATCCTTCTCGAATCAGTTGAGGGATAATTGCAGCAAGGCGTCTATAGCAATGAGCAAAGGGTTCGGCATTGTGATTATCACCCTCTTGGCTGTGCTGCAACATGTATTGCAAATGTGAGATAAGTTCTCCATTCGGCCCAGCTGGAATCGTGGGCTGGTGCATATGCAGCGCGCAGGCAAAAGCTGACTGGAACTGACTTGACTTCAGATTGCTATGCGTTAAAAAAACAGGTTTTGTTTGCTGAACCAAGTCAAGAATCTCGGCTTCGCGTCCGGCAATCGGCGGCAGGGCGTTATTAGTCATTGACTTGATGGTTGGGGTAGTTATGGCTATGCAGTGCCTCCATCAAGAAATTGGTGAGGAGGTGATGCGCCCTAGTCGTGTACAAACGAAACGGGGTTTGGCTTCTTGATTTATGTATTCCAAAGTCATAGGAGCGCCTGCAGTCGCCGATCACCTCTAGGTCGTTACCGTCCCAGTGTCTGTTTTCTTAGCTTTCGCCCTGGATTTTTTGGCCGACTTGGGTTCAATCACTTCAAGCAAAGCATCCAGCTGGATCATTGCAGCTCGGATTTCACCAGGCTCCGGCATCACTGTTTCCTCAGTCACCCTTGTATGGATCACACGAAGGTCCTTGCGGAGATCCCGAAGCTTGGACTTGACGTCTTCCTTTTTTTCACTCGCGGAAGCCATCGGCAGCTTGTATGAAATATCACCTTAATTTAACGGCCTAATCGGCTTTATACGGGCACTTGTTGCTGTTTCCGGACTACATGTTGTGATTAATCAGCTGGAGAAGAACTCTCTAAGGTCGTTCTTAGTAAAAAAAGGATAACCCCGACGCCCAAACTTTGAGCTGCCATCTGTATCGCTGGAGTGCTATCCAGATGCTTCCCTCAAGGTAAGTTCACTAATAATTCAGGAATAGCTCACCTATCCTTTTACGTCGACGTAGATCCAAGAAGCGGTTCCTAGGCGGGGTTTGGATAATTTGAATAAGTATCTATTAACCATCCTAATTGGTCAGGGTTAGCGCTCCTGACAAGCAATTACATAGCGAACAAGTCGATCTCAGCAGGCGTAATAAAAAAACCTGTGAATCAGATTGCTAAAGATGAAGACACTTAAATCCTGAGTGCTTGTCTGAATGGTCGCCACTCGGACTGCTTATCTGTAGATTGAGGTTGCAGGCTCGAGTTTTTATTCAGGACGCGTAAGTGGTCATATCAGAGAAGGTTGGTCTTTATACAACTTCATTTATTTTTAATTAAGGGTATATTTAGATTAGGCTGTATTTACTTTGAGGGTTGCAATAGTAGATACAGAAACCAGAATGGTCCAATAAGTGGAATAAAAATGATAAATATCCAAGCCCAGTGCTTGCCAATATCCCTCATTCTTCTTATATAAAGAGGAATTGTAGGGATTACATTGACCCAAGCCCAAAGTGTAATGATTGCTGGTTGCTGGTAGAGTTCTACTACATCTGGGTTGCTAAGTAATTCTGGGAGCTGCATCAATGGGGCCCAAAAGCCTCCAAATGGCAGCCAGATCACGAATGATACGATGAATCCCGCAAGAACAATAAGCCATAAATCAATTCTAGATGTTCTGCCTTTGTAATCAAAAGCTTTCTGCCAGAAATCTCTGTATGCGCTAATTATTTGCATTTGTTGAATCTTAATTCATCTGACCTTAGCCAATGAGCGGTTTATTGTCAAAGCTTTCTTTTTTAATTGAAATAGTCTTTAAGTAGATTTGCAATATGTATTTATTAGCCTTTTGATAGCAATTGTTTTGCATTGGAAGCTCCGCTTCATGCATTCTGCTCCATATATATAGATTTGCATATAATCATGTAACTGTTTTTTTCACAATATATTTTATTAGTTTAAAAAACTCTCTTCTTATTGGGAAAATCTAAATTTAGTTACTTAAATATTGAAATAGCTCTATCGATCCTCAAATAAATAAATTCTTACGAAACATGCACATCTCTTGTATAGATAGGCCTGCACCACCACCTGCCTCAATGGATTGGGCCGTCAATTCATCGAAGTTGTCTGCACTCAGCTCAAGCTTGCCCGTGAACTTGGCGATCAGGCCACCTACCCTCTTGGCTCCCCAACCTTTCTTTGATCCGTTCTCATTGAGGTAGAGCGTTCCTTTCTTCACGTAATAAACCACATCCGCATCGCTTTTCATGAGCGACTTCAGTTCCTTCCGGTTGGAGGCGATGACAAAGCTTCCC
>Ga0208766_1002063_pt1 | contig 10535 bp, 13 predicted proteins | sample ETN01SmetaG_3_FD_185792 | JGI IMG/M metagenome (GOLD analysis project Ga0208766, IMG submission 185792) | Marine microbial and viral communities from oxygen minimum zone, Eastern Pacific Ocean - ETNP2014F12-01SV263 (SPAdes) (version 2) | ecosystem: Environmental > Aquatic > Marine > Oceanic ...
ACGATTGTTAGTTTACAAACGAGGTTATCGTCTTTTTGCTGCTTTTCTCTTTGGAGCTGCTTTGCGTTTTGCTGCTGCTTTTCTCTTTGGAGCTGCTTTGCGTTTTGCTGCTGCTTTTCTCTTTGGAGCTGCTTTTCTAGTTGCAGTTTTTCTAGTAGCTTTTCTTTTTGGGGCTGCTTTTGTAGTTGATCTACGTTTAGTTGCAGCTTTTCTTTTTGTAGCCATGCTAAAATCGATATTTTCATTGTTTTTCAGTGGTTAAACTAAAAAAATTTACACAATTTGATTACAATTATTGAAGTAATTTGATCATTGGAAAAAACTACTGATCGATTTTTCTATGCTTATTTTTTTATTTAATTAATTTTTGATTTATTTTTTGTTTTTTATCTATTCTTGAAATTTTTGTGCATGTATTTGATCATTTTTGTGCATATAATTGATCATTATTCCGTATTTTTCTTATTTTTTGTAATTTATTTTTATTTTACTTGATCTAATTTTATTTTTTATTGAGAACTTACACCTTTAATTTTGATAATTGTTAATACATCCTCGTCTTGCATTATGTGAGTTAATCCTACTCTTTGTCCGCCAAACTTTACACTTTTTCCCCAGACTAATCCATATCTGAATTCTCTTCTTAATCTTCTGTGAAGCTTATTACAAATATCTTCTACCGTATCTCCTTCTCTTGCAATAAATGGTTCTTTAAAATCAGTTTCTCCTCCTTTTGGACGCATGTATATTCTGATGAATTTTAATTTTTCATAAATTTTTTCTTTTAATTCTTCTATGTTCAAATCTGCATTTGCAGACACCTCTATAACATCTGATTTTATTTTTGTTTTCAGATCTTTTAGAAATTCCTCATCTACTAAATCAATTTTATTTAGAACTGTGATAGCTTTAGAATAACTGATGTTGCCTGCAATGTGATCTGCTAATTGTTCTGATGTTAAATCTTCACGCACCACAACTCTTGCACTTACAATTCCATAAAGATGTAAAATATCTTTAAGATGTTTTTCTGTAATTTTTGTTAACTTTGCTTGTTGGGCGATTGCAATTCCTCCCATTGATGCTTTCTCTATTGTGATATTTGGTGGCAATTGATTTAATCTAATTCCTATATTTCCTAATTCATTAGTTAGAACATCTTCGTGATATGGTTGAAATACATCTAAAATTAATAATACTAAATCTGCAGTTCTTGCAACTGATAGGATTCTCTTTCCTAATCCCTTTCCAGTTGATGCTCCTTTGATAATTCCTGGAAGATCTAAAACCTGAATTTTTGCACCTCTATATTCCATCATTCCTGGAACTACTGTTAATGTGGTGAATTGGAATGCACCAACAGTTGATTTGGCACCTGTCATTTTATTTAGTAATGTTGATTTTCCAACACTTGGCAATCCGATAAATACTACTGTTGCATCTCCTGTACGCCTGACATCAAACCCGTCTTGCTTCATTCCTGATTTTTTGGTGATATCTGCTTCTTGCTCTCTCTTTAATTTTGCAATTTTAGCTTTAAGTAATCCTATGTGGTGTTCTGTAGCTTTGTTAATCTGAGTTCTTGCCATTTCATCTTGAATGGCTTTAATTTTTTCAGGAATTCCCAATACAGTTCATTTTTTCTTTATTCTTTTCAAATAAAACCGTACACTTTACAATCTTTTTGAAGAAATCATTTTAGATTTAATTTTTAATCGTTGAAATTACTGACTTGCTTAACCTGTTTCATTTTTTAATAGTGTCTGAATTTGAAGTTATGTGAAGAAAATTTTAATTTATTCTGTAGGATTTGTTTTACTATTTGTGTATTTTCTGCTAACTGTCTTTATACTTCCTTCTGAATTTTTAATGACTGAACAATTGATTCCTCAACCAATTTTTGAAGCCATATTGTCTGAAACTGAAATCAAATTGGGTGATTCATTCCGTCTTGATATTGTCTCAAAAAATATTGGTGATTATGCAGATATTCATATTGTATCTGTGGGGTTTCCTGATCTTACTGAAATTGACGATGTTGTAAAAATTGCTACATATGATTTTTCTCTTTCACCTTCTTACATTGACGTAGATGATGAAATTGGTTCTAGTTATAGCGGTGGTGTCGACACTACTTTAGCAAAATATCCTTTAATTGAAGCAATGAGTAGACCGTTGAAACCTGATATTGAAACTCATTTTGATATTGTTGTAACTCCAAAAAATTCTGGAATTTTTAATGTGTATGTAAAATCTATAGGTATTCCTCATTCTAGTGATGTTTCTCATTATCCTTTTTCCGGTGTTTTAGATCATCAAAATGAATATGTTTTAGTATATTCGGTAACTGTAAATCCCTAATATTTTATGATTGACTAGTAGTGATATGACCATTTCAAAATCAGAAGTTTCAGGAAATTCTCTACAACGTTATTCACAGGGCATATTTCTATTTGGAAGTATTTTCACTAGTTTTGGAATTCTTCTAGTTACTGTTGGAGGTAGTTGGGACATTACAAATCACTTACTTAGTAAACCTGAAACTTTTTTCTCTCCTCCTCATGCATTAATGTATACTGGCGTTGCAATTTCATTAATTGGAGTTGTCTTAACTTTTGTTGGTTGGAAAAATTTACAACAGTTTAGAGATTCATATTTTTTATCATTAAAAATTAAATTAATTGGAATAGGGTTGTTGACTGGTGCTGGTCCTCTAGATTTTGTTTGGCATTCTTATTTTGGATTGGATGGATTACTCAGTCCACCACATTTTACTTTGATTGTTGGAATGTTTTTGTGTAGTGTAGGGGGGTTAATTGGAATTTCAAGATATTTAAAATTCAATAATTCAAAATCTATTTCAAAATTTTTACTAATTTTAGCTGTTATTCCTGTTTGGCTATCTGCATCGGGAATCATTTCATCTTTATCTCTGCCCTTTTCTAGCACTGATTATTTTGAATTTAACCCAGAACCTACAATTGCGTTTATTGTTGCATCTTTGGCATATCCTTTTTTGATTTCTTTTTCTTTAACTTTGGTTTTTCGATTATCTAATTATCAATTTGGAATACTTAGTATTTTGGGTGGATTGTTCTTAATGATTTATAGTTCTACTGCAATTGTTCCAAATTTTGCAATGTTTGATACAGTTTTATTTTATTCATTAAATCTAATTCCTTTTGTTATTGCTGATATTTTTCTAAAATTAAATCGTTCAAAAATCAGTATGTTTTTTGTTGGTGGTTTAGTGGGCTCTGTTTTCTATATGGTGTATTATCCATACATTATGTACACTTACAATGAAATCTTGTTAGGTAAGTTAGTATCTCCTAGTCTGATTTATTTTGTTTATTTTGAATTGATTCAAAATGTTTTACTTTATACTATTATCCCTGCAATTTTGATGGGGATTGCCGGTGTGATTCTATCTTCAAAAATTTCAAAAAGGATTTTAACGCATAATCTTTGATTACATACGTTCCATTATTATTTAGTACAAAAAAGTGATTTTTATGAAAAAGAAAACATTTGCAGTTGATATTGATGGAACAATTACTGAAAATGGTGGTGGTAGGATTCATCTTGAAGCTTTGGAATCACTTCGAAGATTGACCAACATGGGTCATGATGTAATCTATGTTACTGGTAGATCTTCAGTTGAGGCATACTTGCTTTCAGTATTTGGTGGAACCAGAAAAATTGCTGTTGGTGAAAACGGTGGTTGTATAGCATTAGATGCTGATGAACATATTTTGTTAGGAAATCTAAAAGAATGTGATGAGGCTTTTAAATTAATAAAAAATTGTATAGACGGGGTACAGAAAAAACCTGTATTTCCTAGATTGACTGAAGTTGTTTTAGAAAGAACATTTGAATTAGACGATGCTCGAAAAATTCTTTCTGAACATAATCTTGATGTTAATCTCTCTGATAGTCAATATGCAATTCATATTAATTCTAAAGGAATAGACAAAGGAACTGGTTTTACTGAATTGATGAAGAAATTCAATATTATGAAAGATGATGTTATTGCCATTGGAGATAGTGCTACTGATGTTCCTTTGTTTAAAGTGGCAAAAACAAGTATTGCCTTAGGTAATGCCTCTGATTCGGTACGTTCTGAGGCTACTATGACTGTATCTGCAAGTAGTGGTGATGGTGTTTTAGAAGCATTAGATAAATTAGCACCTAAATTCTCTGAAATATAATGGCCTTTCATACTATAATTGATGAAATTGAAAATAATCTAAAAAAAATTCTTCAAGACCTTTCTGTTTCTGATATCTCTTTTTCTGTGGAAGTTGCAAAGCCTGGGTTTGGTGATGTAAGTTCTAACATTGCATTTTTACTTGCAAAAGAATTGAAAAAAAGCCCCAAAGAAATCACTCAAATTATCTCTGAAAAATATTCTCAATGTCCTAATGTGTTTGTCTTGAAATCTGAAGGACATCCCTCTGGATATCTAAACTTTTTTGCTGATTGGCCAAAATTAACTAAATTAATTTTATCTGAATCTTATCTTGATACATACGGTGATATTGATATTGGTAAAAATTCTGATATTGTAGTAGAGCATACTAGTGTAAATCCTAACAAAGCGTTACACATAGGTCATATTAGAAATATTGTTGTTGGTGACACCATTTCTAGAATTTTAAAAAAGGCAAATTACAAAGTTAAAGTTCTTAATTATATTGATGATTCTGGTTTACAAGTTGCTGATATAATTGTGGGATTCAAAAATTTTGGTTTTGATGAAGAACCTCCAAACGGAAAAAAGTTTGATCATTATTGTGGTGATGATGTTTATGTGAAAACTACTCAAAAATATGAACTTGATCCCTCTCTTGAAGAAGTCCGAAAAAATACTTTAAAAGAATTAGAAGATGGTAATTCTGAAATTGCAAAATTTGGTGATTTGATTACTCGAAAAGTTTTGTCTGGTCAATTACAAACATGTTGGAATCTCAATGTATCTTATGATTGTCTAAATTTTGAATCTCAGATAATTCGTTCAGGGCTGTGGCTAAAAATATTTGAAAAACTCAAGGATATGGGACTAATAGAGTTTGAAAATAATGGTAAAAATGCTCAATGTTGGGTAATTCGTGGTGATGGCAAAGAAGAGGATAAAGTAATTGTTAGAAGTAATGGTACTGCTACCTACATTGCCAAAGATATACCCTATGCTGCTTGGAAATTGGGATTATTAGAAGATCCATTTAGTTATAAAATATACAACTCACATCAACCTGAATCAAAAACTCTCTGGGAAACTACTTTGGATGATTCAAATCAACCTTCTCAAAATTTTACTGCACAAAAAGTAGTAACTGTTATCGATTCTCGTCAAGAGCGATTACAAAAAATTATCACCACTCTGATGGAAAAATTCAATTCTATTCCTAACAGCTATGTTCATCTTGGCTATGAATCTGTAACATTAAGTGCAAATACTGCAAAAACACTTGGACTAGAAACTGATGGTAAACAAGCTCAAATGTCTGGTAGAAAAGGATTGTATGTGAGTGCTGATTCTGTTTGTGAACTTTTAAAACAAAAAATAACTGAGGAAACAAAAAAACGACATTCTGAAATGACTGATTCTGAAATTGAGCAAATTGCTCAATCTATTTCAATTGGAACTTTACGTTATGAAATGATTAAACAAGATTTAGATAAAATAATAACATTTGATCTAACAAAATCTCTTAGTTTGGAAGGGGATACTGTCCCGTATATTCAATATTCATATGCTAGGGCATCAAGAATTTTGGAAAAATCTGGAATTGAACCTAACACTGATGTTGATTTTTCATTGCTCAAAGAAAAATCTGAAATTGATCTGGTGAAAATAATTGGCCTTTTCAATTTACAGGTTCGAGATGCTGTAAATAATTTTGCACCTAAAGTAATTGCTAGATATTGTCATGATCTGGCTGTTGCATTTAATTCATTTTATGAACATGTGAAAGTTTTGGATTCAACCAATGATGATTTAAAATCAACTAGAATATGTCTGGTCAATTCTTTTAATTTGACGTTGGAAAAATCTTTGGATTTACTTGGAATTTCTGCTCCATCTAAAATGTAATCCTTATGAGATTTATTCTGATAATTCCTTTAATTGCTCTGTTAAGTATTGTGGTTGGAACTGTAGCATTTGAATATTCTATAGAATATTCTGAAGAGCGTGAATTAGAAAATTTAATAATTTCATGTATGAAACAATTTGGTCATTATAGTGATGAACTTGTATCTTGTTTAAACAATGATTTTTAATCAATTCTAAAAATTCAATCTATTTTTTTACCACTAGTGGTAATTTTCCATATTGCTGATATATTATAATTTAAAAAAATTCTTATGGTGATGAAATTAGGTGACACGAAAACTTTACTTCTGGGGCTATCTCTGACATTGGGAATCACCATATTTGGCGGTTTTATTATTGTGAGTTTTTTAATGCCTCATTGTAAAGATGTTATGTGTTAATTTTGAAATTTTTATTTATCGTCAACCTTAAGTTTTAAATGAATTAACCCAATTCATGAATTGTTTTGTTTGTGGGAAAGAGAAACAAGATTTTGAAGTATGGTCAAATAAATTGGTTATAGGTATCACATACGACTCTGATTTCCAAAATAATGATGTCATATCTAGTATGTCTGATAAATCCATAATTTGTCATCAATGTATAATTGAAATTCAAAAAAAGGTTAAATCCAAATCTAATTCTGAATAAATTTGTCATAATAATGTCAGTGGCAACATGTGTTGCCACTGGAGAGTATCTGTAATGTGACTGTCGTCCCACACAAATTTTTCTCAGGCGTGCAAACCTATAGTTTGAATGTTTTTCTTTTAAAAATAGTTTGATATTTGTATTCACAATTTTTTAAGCCTAAATTATGATTTATTTTGAATGTTATTGAAAAACAAGAGAAGTAGATTACAAATTATTACAACTAACTGATTTTTTTAATTTTGAAATTATTTTCTAACTAATTTAATGGATTTTTTAATTGGCTTTTTTTGATTTGGTGTTTTTTTAAGATTTTTGTTTTTATCATTGATTTCTTTGTTAATTTTTGCTTGTTTTTCCTTTAATTTTTGATTTTTAACTTTAATTTTTTCATCAATTTTTTTACGTTTTCTTTCTAGAATTTCAAATTTTTTCTCCTCTCTGATAATTTGCTTTCTAGCTTTTTCTTGCTTTTTAGCTTCTATTTTCTCTTTTTTTGTCTTATTTTTGATATTGTTTTTTTCTTTTAAGATAATTTTGGAAACTTTTAGTCTTTCTTTAATTGATTTATTGAGATCTATTTCCATTAATTTAATCTCTTTTTTTAACTTCTCTGATTGTTTGATTTCTTCTTTTTCTGCATTCACCTGTGATATGACTTGATCATAATATTTTTTGGTTTTTTCTAACTCTGCTTGTTTATCTCTTATTTCTTCAGCCATTTTTGCTTGTTTAATCAATCTATTTTTTTGTACTTCAGCCATCCTTGCTAGTTTTGATTTTTCTGCATTAACTTCTGATTCTATTTTTACTTGCTCTGCTTGTGCTTGAATTAGATGATTTTTCTGTACTTCTAATTCTTTAGAAATAATATCTTTTTCAATATCAATTTTTTTTAATATTTTGTCTCGTTCATCTTTTACTCTTACTAGTTCTTTTTTTTGTAAATTTACAGTTTCTGTCATTGTTGTCTGTTTTTGAATTAAAACTCTTTCATCTTTGATTTTCCTCTCCAGTTTTTCCCTTTCTTTCTTTAATTTTTCATCATTATTTTCTCGTTCTTCTTTTAATTTATTTAATTTCTTTTTTTGTTCATCTATTTCTCTTGAATCTTTATTTTGTTTTGAAATCTCTTTTTCTTCTGTTTTTATTTTATCGGATATTTTGTCTAATTTTGGATTTGAGTCTATTGGTTTCCAATTCTTAGGCATAGCTCCCTTACCATTTGTCTCTATTTTTTCAATTTTAAATTCTTTTTCTTGTTTTTGAATTATTTTTATTCCAAAATTAACTTCCAAATATTGTTTGTCTGATTCATATAGTGTTTTTTGTTTTTTTAACATTGTCTCAATATGTTCTAATCTTCCAGGATCTCCTTTACCTGATTCAATCAATTTTTTAATTTGTTCACTTGTACTTTCTTTTTTTATGACTTTTTTCTTTTCTTTAAATATTATTTTTGAATTAATTTTTTTTTCTAAATAGATCTTATCTGTATTGTATAATGATTTATCATTTTTTAAAAAATCTACAATGTGTTCTAGCCTACCTATATCTCCTGAATTATTGCTGATTAGTTGTTGGATTTTTTCAATTACTACTCCTTTTTCTAATTGCATTTTTAGCCTGCTTTAAATTATAAAAAATACAGTATAAAACAACTATTATTTCATTATTTTTGCTATTTCTTCAAAAATTTAAATTTTTAACGTATTTTTTCAATTATTTTTATTGGGATTTGAATATTATTTTTGCTCTTTCAGCCTCAATTTTATGGTCCACTATGGGTTTTGGGTATTCTATATTGTTTGGAAAATTATTCCATAAATTATGAATTACTTTTGGTTCAATTTTGTCTAATTTTGGAATCCATTTTTTGATATATTTGCAATCAACATCAAATCTTTCTTGTTGTCTCCATGGATTAAAAATTCTAAAGTATGGAACTGCATCACATCCTGTTGATGCTGCCCATTGCCAATTTCCTGAATTAACTGCTGTATCATAATCAATCAATTTTTTTGCAAAATATCTTTCTCCCCATCTCCAGTCAATGTGTAAATCCTTAGTTAGAAATGATGCTACAATCATTCTTACTCTGTTGTGCATAAAACCTGTAATGTTTAATTGCTTCATTCCTGCATCTACAATTGGAAATCCCGTTTCTCCTTCTTTCCATTTTTTAAATAATTTATCAGAATTTTCCCATGGAATGTTTTGAAATTTTTGTTTGAATGATTTTTTTTCTACGTGTGGAAAATGAAATAAAATATAATTAAAAAATTCTCTCCAGTATATTTCTCCCATAATGGTATGATTTACGCCCAAACTTTCCTTAATTTGATTATAAATTTCTCTAATTGATATAGTTCCAAATTTGTTATGTGCTGAAAGTAGTGTGGTTTGATTTAATCCTGGGAGATCTCTAACTTTATCATAATCTCTAAATTTTTCTAGATTTTTTAAAATTTTTAATCCTTCTTTTCTACCCCCCTTTATTTCTGAATTCCAAATTTTTAACTCTTTGATAGAATTGTTAGAAATATTTTCTTTTGAATAATTTTTATTTGAATTTTTTATAATTTGTCTAATTGGAAATCCTTTTGTTTTTTTGTAAAAAAATGAATAAATTGTATATGGTGTATCACTATTGGTTTTAATTTCATTTGGATTATGAAGTAAAAAATCTAATGTATTGTGAAATGGAATTTCATTATTTTTGCAAATTTTTAATATTTTTTTGTCTCTTATTTGTGAATATTTTGAAAAATCGGTATTGCTAAAAACAGCTTCTATTTTGTATTTTTTGATTATTTTTTCTAATATTTTTTCTGGAATCCCCTCTAGAATTTGTAAACTACTCCCTTTTTTCTTAAGATTTTTATCTAAATCTAATAATGATTCATCAAGAAATCTCCATCGAAATTTGGCATCTTTTAATTTTCTAATTAAATTACAATCATAAATAAAGCAAGGTATCACTTGTTTTGATTTTTGAAGGGATTCAATTAATCCAATATTGTCTTCTAGTCTTAAATCTCTGTGAAAAAGAAATATGCTTTTTTCATACATTTGATTTCTTCCATTTGTTGAATTAATAGATTCTAAAAACTTTTAACATTTTAAAATTTAAAAAACACGTGATTTTATGAATGATTTTATAGCTAAATGTAGAAAATGTACTTCAAAAATTTTAATCCCAGATCAGGGTCCTTGCACTGATCTAGAATTTATGGATTACATAATATCTTCTGGAAAAAAATGTAAATGTGGACAAAATGATTGGGAACTTTTATCTTAAAAGTTCTTAATTATTTTCTTGGTCTTCTTCTTGGATTTAATTCATAAAATCTTTCAATATTGTCTAACCATTTTTTAGTTTCAGGTAAACGAGAACGTGCATGTGGTTTTTTTCCATTTTTTGATAATATTTCACTATAATTTTTATAAAATTGATCTATCTCATTTATCAAAACATCTAAAAACTCTGATGCTTCTGTAGATTCAATACTTTTTGGTTCCTTATGAGCCATTATGGATTTTACTAGTGTGTCTATTTTTGCTACTTTTATTTTATATTCACTTAAAACTCTGTATTCAAAAGATATCATTCGTTTATTCTTTTTTTATTTGTCTATGTATAGTTTGGTTCTAAAATTCCTCAGTTTATGAAATAAGTATGCGTTTTTTACTAATCTATTGTTTTTCGACAAGTTCTTTCATTTCTTGTACTCCTTTAATTAGAATTTGAGGAAATTTACTTTCTAGTTCTTTGGCTTGTGGTGTT
>Ga0208766_1002065_pt1 | contig 10529 bp, 8 predicted proteins | sample ETN01SmetaG_3_FD_185792 | JGI IMG/M metagenome (GOLD analysis project Ga0208766, IMG submission 185792) | Marine microbial and viral communities from oxygen minimum zone, Eastern Pacific Ocean - ETNP2014F12-01SV263 (SPAdes) (version 2) | ecosystem: Environmental > Aquatic > Marine > Oceanic ...
GAACTTTTGCTAGTTATTATTTTTTTTACGCACATATATAATTCAGTTTTGTTAATAAGAGATTCAAAAAGATCTTCTTCAAACAAATATGTGAGCTTATCTAATAGAAGTAGCACAGTTTATTCTAGAACAATGTTTTTATCAGGAAGTGTTTTACTAATATTTATTGTTACACATTTATCAACAATCTGGTTCAATTTTCAAAATATACAAGATCATAATAAATATTATTATTTTGTTACAGAAAGCATTTATGGATTTGGTAATATATTTATAACAATATTATATATGTTTTCAATGTTATTATTAGGTTTCCATTTGCGTCACGGATTTCAATCTGCCTTCAAAACTTTGGGTATTAAAAATTCCAAATTTGAAAAAATAATTAATATAATATCTGTAGTATTTTGGTTTTTTATACCATTTGGTTTTTTTAGCATAGCTTTTTGGTTTGGAATATTGGATGGAGGTAAATGGTGAAATTAAAATCTCAGATTCCCGGTGGTGATTTAATCAATCAATGGACAAATTATAAATCCAGCCTACCGCTGGTTAGTCCAGCCAATAAGCAGAAATTAGAAATAATTGTAATTGGAACGGGTTTAGCGGGGGCATCTGCTGCTGCTTCATTAGCAGAAATGGGTTACAATATTAAGTCATTCTGTTTTCAAGATAGTCCACGAAGAGCCCACTCAATTGCGGCTCAGGGCGGAATTAATGCTTCTAAGAATTATCAAAATGATGGAGATAGCACCTACAGGTTGTTTTATGATACAATAAAGGGGGGTGATTACCGCTCCCGAGAATCAAATGTATATAGATTAGCAGAAGTTAGTGGAAATATTATTGATCAATGTGTTGCCCAGGGGGTCCCTTTTGCTAGAGATTATGGTGGATCTCTTGCAAATAGATCATTTGGTGGGGTTCAGGTTTCTAGGACATTTTATGCTAGAGGGCAAACGGGTCAACAATTATTGCTTGGGGCATATAGTGCTTTAAGCCGACAAATTGCTAATGGAAAAGTTCAAATGTTTTCTAAACATGAAATGCTTGATTTAGTTTTGGTTGATGGCGTAGCAAAGGGTATAATTGCTAGAAATCTTATTAGCGGCAAGTTAGAGCGATATAGCGCTAACGCTGTTGTCCTAGCAACCGGAGGATATGGTAATGTTTATTATTTATCAACAAACGCTATGGGGAGCAATGTTACCGCTATATGGAAAGCATATAAAAAAGGCGCTTATTTTGCAAATCCATGTTTTACACAAATACATCCAACTTGTATTCCTGTATCAGGAGAATATCAGTCTAAATTAACTCTCATGTCAGAATCGCTAAGAAACGATGGGCGAATTTGGGTACCTCAAGATAAAAATGAAAATCGTACTCCCGATGGGATTCCTGAAAATGAAAGAGATTATTATTTAGAAAGAAGATATCCTGCTTTTGGCAATCTTGTTCCTCGCGATATAGCCTCTAGAGCTGCAAAAGAACGTTGTGATAGCGGATTTGGTGTTGGCGCCACAGGTCAAGCTGTTTATTTAGATTTTAAAGATGCAATTAATACGCTTGGTAAAGACACTATTAGTTCTAGGTATGGTAATTTGTTTGAAATGTATAATAAGATCACAGGGGATGATCCATATAATACACCTATGAGAATTTATCCTGCAGTTCATTATACCATGGGGGGGCTATGGGTAGATTATAATTTAATGACTACAGTGCCAGGTTTATTTTCAATTGGTGAGTGTAACTTTTCAGATCATGGCGCCAACCGATTGGGAGCGTCTGCTTTAATGCAAGGTCTAGCTGATGGATATTTTATATTACCTTATACAATAGGCACTTATCTATCAAATGAAATAAATAAATCAAAAGTTGATATTTCGCATGAAGCCTTTGATCGTTCGGAGTCTAACGTCTTAGATAGAATAAATTATTTAATATCAAATAAAGGGAACACCTCCATTGATGTGTTTCACCGCGAATTAGGTAAGATTATGTGGGAACATTGTGGAATGTCTAGAAATAAAGCGGGGTTAAAATCAGCTATAGATAAATTAAAAGATTTAAAACAATCATTTTGGAAAGATGTAAAAATTCCTGGCAAAGCAGATAATCTAAATTTAGAACTTGAAAAGGCTGGCCGTGTCGCAGATTTAATTGAGCTAGGAGAAGTTATGGTCCACGATGCTTTACAACGGGAAGAATCCTGTGGTGCGCATTTCCGTGAAGAACACCAAACGAAAGAAGGGGAGGCCCTAAGAAACGATGAAGATTTCACAAATGTTTTTGCTTGGGCCCATGATGGTGAAGATTTAGATCCTAAACTAAATATTGAGAAACTTATTTTCGAAAATGTTTCTTTAACACAACGAAGCTATAAATAAATGGAAAATATAGAAATAACATTAAGAATATGGAGACAGAATTCTTATGAAGAAAATGGGAAACTAGTTGAATATAAACTCAGCAATCTAAATTCACATATGTCATTTCTTGAGATGCTTGATGTGCTTAATGAGGAATTAATAAATAACAATGATGATCCGATAGCCTTTGAACATGATTGTAGAGAAGGAATTTGTGGAAGTTGTTCAATGATGATAAATGGTGAACCGCATGGCCCATTAAAAGGTACAACTGTATGTCAATTACACATGTTTCATTTTAAAAATGGCGATATAATAACAGTAGAGCCATGGCGCGCAAATGCTTTCCCAATAATAAAAGATTTAGTTGTTGATAGAAGCTCTTTTGATCGAATTATTCAGTCTGGAGGCTATATATCTGTTAATACTGGTAGCGCACCTGATGGTAATGCAATTCCAGTTTCTCGATCAAAGGCTGCAGATGCTTTTGATTCTGCTGCGTGCATAGGCTGCGGTGCTTGTGTTGCTGTATGTAAAAACAGTTCAGCTAGTTTATTTGTATCAGCTAAGATTTCACAGCTATCAATTTTGCCACAAGGTGAGCCAGAAAAAAAAGAACGTGTAATAAACATGGTAAATAAAATGGATGATGAGGGATTTGGTCATTGTTCAAATACTGGCGCATGTGAAGCGCAATGCCCAAAGGATATTTCAATAAAAAATATTACACGTATGAATAATGAATATTTAAAGGCAAAATTAAAAAGCTAGTATTATTTTAATCTAAAGTTTACTGGAATTGAAATCCAAACACCAACAGCTCTTTCCCGTTGTTTTGCTGGGCGAAAGCGAGTTTTCTTTATAGCTGTTACAGCTGCTTCGTCTAGCCCAGTATTTGGAATTCCTTTTAGAATCAAAGTATCTTGAACGCGTCCTTTTTTATCAACAAAAACTTGAACCACAACGGTACCTTCTATACCTGCTTCTTGTGCAATTTCAGGATATACTGGACGAATACCAGATAAAGGTTGTGGGGGATCATCATATGGTATAAACTTTACTCTTGGCCCCTCGGGCGGTGGCGGTGGTGCATCCCAAGCTTCAAAACTATCTAAATCAGTTTCTTCTATAGTTAAGTCATCAGCAATATCTTCATCTTCAGATTCAACGGGCACAGATGGCCTTGCTGGAGGAGGAGGTTTTTCTATTTGCTGCGTTTGGGGGATATTTTCTATAATTATTTCTTGAAGATCAACATTTTCAAGCTCAATGAGACCTAAATTTCTAGGATAAATTAAAAATGTTGAAATTAATAAAACTATACTAATGAGAGTTGCAAGTCTTATAATAATGGGATATTTAAATTTTGAAGATAAAATGATAGGTTGATTTGACATTGTATTAATTAATCTATTGCAGTTTTAGATGAATAGTTTAGCATTAGGGCATCAGCCTTACGAAGCTCAGTGTGGATATCTGACACTAACCCCATACGAGCTGCTTTATCAGCTTTTATTGATATAGTTAATTGAGGATCCGCAGCACGCTTGGAATACATGATGTGCCTAATATTTTCAGATCGAATTAGCTTATCTTCAATAGATATCTGTCCTTGCTTTGATAACCAAATATGAGCAGTGTGTCTTTTAGACTTTAATTTTTGAATACGCTTTGCTTTGGGTAGTTCAACATCTAATCCAGAATATTCTCGCAAAACTGTAGTGACCATAAAAAATATTAGAAGCATAAAAATAATGTCTGGCATTGAAGCCGTGGGAATTTCGCTGCTTATATTTACCTTTCTATCTAACTTCATTATTCGGCATCCGCAATTGAAATTCTAGTTGCATTAGCACGTTTTAATTGATCGATTAAAGAAACATAGTCTCCATATTTTGTTTTTTCATGGGCTTTGACTGATATAATTAATTTATCATTTTCAGCTAATCTTCTGCGTATTTCTTTGTTTACATCTTTTAAGGCAACAGGGTCACCTCCAAGCAAAACATTACCCTGTGAGTTTATTAGGCAATTTAATATGTTAGTTTTTTTGATTTCCAACTCTTCACCCTCAGCAGGCAAAACTATACCAAGTCCTTTATCCATATCGATTGTTGTGGTAACCAAAAAGAAGATTAAAAGGAGAAATGCAATATCTGCCATAGATGATGTAGGTATTTCACCACCTTTAAACCTGCGTTTCTTATTCATTAATTAATAAATATTCTTTGATTTATTTAGTTTCGTAAAGTCTATCTAATATTTTAGCTGAGTATTCTTCCATTTCTAGAATAAGCTTATCAATCATTGAAACAAAAAAGTTTTGAAATATTTGAATAATCATCGCAACAATTAATCCAAAAGCTGTTGTTAAAAGAGCCTGTGAAATGCCTCCCGCGACAACTGCTGGCGATATATCATTTGCAGCTGCAATAGCATCAAATGCATTAACCATTCCTGCAACAGTACCGGTAAATCCAAGCATAGGAGCGATAGTGATTACTGCATTTAGCCATATCATATTCTTTTCTAAAAACGACATTTCTAAAGATGCAGAATTAGATATAGCTTTTTCAGCTTCTTCTAAACCTCTATCAATTCTTGATAGTCCTGCACTCAATATTTTTGCTACCGGACCTTCAGTATTATTGCATAATTCCATAGTAGCATCAACGCCATTATTCTTAAGGGTTTCTTCAACATCTTCAAAAAACTTAGATGTATCAATTGATGAAGAAATAAGCGAATAAAACCTTTCACCAACTATCCCAAAACCTGCAAGTAGCAATATCAATATTGGCCACATGAAAGGACCACCATTAATAAAATATTCTACCATATTATTAAACCTCCATTAATATTGTTCGATTCTATATTTATCTTTACCTCTAAATATTGAAATTATATTCAAAAAAAAATGAATAGGCGCGAATTTAATTGAATTTTTTTGTCTATCCATAAGCTTTTAAAAAACTGTCAAAATTGTTTATTTAAGTAAAATAATTAAAATTTATAAAAACTGAATCAATTTAAAGATAAAAACTCTTCTGCTTGATCAAAATATTTTAATGCTTCTATTATTTGATTATCTTGCGTAAGTCTAATTCCCCATAGCATATCTTTTCCCCATTTTGCACCAGCAATTTCAGATTTAATCATATTTTTTATGTATGTTTCATCAATTAAAAATTCAGTTGAATCAGAATTGATTTCTAGTTCAACTAAATAATTTAAAAAGTCGTTATAATTTGATTCACTAACTAACCATGATTCTTTAAAATTTTCATAGCTTTCTAAAGAATCACCATATTCAGAAACAAATTTTGTTCCCCAGTTAAACAATGGTCTTTTTTGACTTCCAATTATCTTTTGTGTGTTTTTGTTTAAATTTGATTCATAGGGTATATATTCATCTGGCGTAATTCCACCCCCACCATAAACGATTCTTCCTGATCTAGTCTTATGTTTTGGTCTAAGCTCTTTTAATGAATCAATAATTGCTTCTCTATCTTTATTATACAGCTCAGAATAATAGTCTCTTGTGTTCCCATCCTCAAAAGGCCTTTGGATTAAACGTCCACTTGGGGTAAAGTATCGAGCTATTGTAACTCTTATTGCAGATCCGTCGCGTAAGCCAAGTTGTCTTTGAACAAGCCCCTTACCAAAACTTGTTTCACCTATTATTAAACCCCTATCAAGATCTTGAACTGCTCCAGCAACAATTTCGCTAGCACTGGCAGACCCCCTATTAAGTAAAATTATAAGCGGGTAATCTGATCGCCCCTTAGAAGGTTTTGACATAAATACTTCATTGGTATTATTATGTTTTCCAATAGTATATACAAGAGTGTCTCGAGTAGTTATAAACATATTAGTAATTTCAGCGGCTTGTTCTAAAAAACCACCGCTATTGTTTCTTAAATCAAGAATCATACGCCTCATGCCAAGATCATCTAGTTTGTTTATCGCCTTCTTCATTTCTTCTGATGATGTTGCTGTAAATCTTGTTAGCCATATATATCCAGTTTGATTATCTAACATTAAAGAAGCGCGAACACTGTAAATAGGGATTATGTCTCTAATTATTGTCACAGGAAATGGCTCTTCTCCTAATCTAGCAATTATTAGATCAACACTTGACCCTTTAGGGCCACGCAATGTTTTCATAACATCATTTTTAGTAATTCCATAAGCGTCTTTTCCATCTATTTCAATTATTTTATCACCAGGATGAAGACCAGCTATCTCTGATGGGCTATCAGCTACAGGAGCTATTACAGTTATATATCCATCTAATATATCAAACTCTATACCAATACCTTGAAATTTTCCGCTAAAAATTTCATCAATCTCTTCTTGTTTTTTTGGTGGTATGTACACTGAATGTGGGTCTAGTTTTTCCATGAACCCGTGGAATGCACCATCCCATATTTTTTCTAAATCAACTTCATCGTAATAATATTCGTTAACATATTGAATCATTTGATTAAAAATTCTGAATTTATTTTCAATAACACGGTAGGTATCTTTTGTAGCAGAATAAAGGTTTCTAACAGAAGGTAGCATAATAATTAATGCAATCACAATAACTGCTGTGAGAAAAGAAAAATTTACTCTGGGTGTATATGATTTTTTCACGATTAGTTAAAATTTATATGATCTAATTATAAGCCGAAATATATCATTGTTCTGAATGAAAGCGCAGATAAAGCTGATTTCGGAGAATCACTAATTTGAAATCTATCATTTAATTTCCATTGACCAGCCTGAATAACCCCTTTATTATACCCAATACTTATTCTTAGGCCCACGCGATCAGTAATTTGCCATTTAACTGCCATATATGGCTGAAAATTGAAAAAAGTCCCACTCAGATTTGTCATACCAGCGCTAATTGATATGGGGGGTAAATATGAATTTTGCAAATCTTGAATTTCTTGTTCAGTATTTACTTCATAAATAAGATTATTATTTTGAACATTTCCATAATTATTATTAAAACTTGAATCCCATCTAGGAGTGCCAGTGTTTTGATCTATTGAAATTACTGCTCTTCCAAGCCCAAACATTGCCCCGCTAGCAATTTCTAAATCTCGAAAGATCGGAACCACATATTCCATGGTTACCGAACTAATCATAAAAGTAAACTTTGCCTCTACAGTTGGAACAAAAATCCCAGTATATGATTCAGTTCTATCTGCAGCATACTGAGGATCCCCTCCCTGCGCTGGAGTTATAGTATCTTGAATCCCAGCCAGCCCATTATTATCTATAGCAAGAACAACGCTTAAGGCATTACTTATTCTTGATGTCCCAATACCAGCATATCCTCCCAATCGCCATCTCCCGGAAATTTGTGTAAATCCCTCTCCGCCATGAACTACAAAAGGGTTATTAAAATCATCAGGGTTAAGACCAACTTTTTTTAATTGGTTCGTTCCAGGTATTGAATCAAGCATCATGTACATTGGGCTATAGCCAATTCCTCCACCAAAATAATCTTCAACAGGGTATAGGTCGCTTTGCGCGTTAACTATTAGAGGAATGGAAAGAATAAATAATTTATATAGCTTCATTATGCCTTCAGATAATAATCGAATCAATTTTTAACTTTGGAAATTTATCCTTTAGAATTTCAATTCGGTAGCGAAATGTTTATAATAAAAAATCAACAATTATTTAAATATTTACTTAAAAGTATCAAAAATAAATAATATTATATATCATAATTAGATATTAGACGGTTGATATTATATTATTGTATATTCTAGTATAGAAATCAATGTACAATTGTTTTCGCACAAAGCCTCGGAAGGCACTAATGAATAATTTTCGAGGGCTAATTGTACTATTAGCCCTGCCCCTATCTCTGTGCCTTTACGGTAAACCAATTAAAGTTATCGGCACTTATGATCTTAATAAAAACAATCTTAATGAAATCTTAATTTTAAAAGATGGAGGAATACAGTATGTAGAAATTGATGATGATAGCAACCATCAAGAGCTTTGGTACTATCATCCCAATGGAGTGAGGTCAGCATCTATAGTTGATGTAGTAATAGCAAATATCAACCAAGATCCAAACCCAGAAATAATTGCAATAATATCTTCACCATCAATTATTTCAGATAAGAAAACCCCATGGCTTGTGGCGTTTAAATGGACAGGAAGAAGGTTTTCATCTGTCCCCATGGAGCTTTTTGAATTCCCTAATGAGAAAGATTTTTTACGCCCTTCAAATATTAATTTTCATCAAGCGGATACATTATCCATGTTTGCAGTATCCTTTGGAAGCCCATCTAGAAAGGCGGCGATTTTTAATTTAGTAGAAGATTTTGGCAGTTTATCTATAAATAATCCTAAAATTATCCAACCCGAAATATTAAAAAACGGCTATGGCAGAGTTTATACTGCTATGATTACAACAAATAGCGGTCAAATGATATTAATTTTTAGTAAAGAAAATAATATATTAAAAACAGGGATATTTTCTTTGGATGATGGATCAGAAATTTCATCGGATTTACTTGTTTTAGAAGATAAAGAAAACCTGTATGCGCCAGATATATGGGTATATGATATTAATTATAATGATGAAGAAGGAGCCTTATTGCCATTTCAAAATGATGAAGTAATGATGCTATCTTATGTGGATAAAAAACTATCTTTAAGGCGGTCTGAATATTCAGGGCAAGGTTTGTTTAGTATTTCTGATACATCAAATGCAGAAGTGATAAATAATACTATTTTAAAAAGAATCGAATCGGGTTTGTATAAAATACTTGATGAAGAATTATCCCCTGAGGCCTCAATCGATCAAATGCAAATTGATTCTCTTATAAGCAGCATTTCAAAGGCCGATTCAATTTTTGTTGGAGATTCTATAAATTTTTCTGCAACAGTAGATTCTGCTGGAGGATTTTATAGTTTTCAATGGCTAGTAAAGCCCCCAATTGGTACAGCTTATAAGCCAAATACCGGTACAATTAATTGGGTTCCAACAAACAAACAAACAGGGGAAAACATTTTTGCTTATCTTTCCCAAATAAGATTAGGTGAAAAGCTTCTTAGCGTTTCAACCCCGTTTGGCAAGCAACATCAAATAATTCCAATATTAACTGATTCTCTTTTCGCATTTAAATTATTTGTAAAAGACACTTTATCACCTATAATGAAATATGTTCCAGATAAATTTATGACCATCGAAAATAGAACTGCATCGATTACAATGGTTACTAGGGATAGCACTATAACTAGATACCATTTTGATGGAGAACATTATTTTGAATTGGATGTAGGGTATGATTTATTTAAAGATAAATCCCCATCTGTGCTTACCACCAATATTAGATCGAACCTTTCCTTAGTGAATAAACCCATTTCTTCAACATTATCATTTTTAAGAGAAAATATACCAGATACTTCTCTTACAACAATATCGATAGACCATGACTTAATTAATAATACTTTAAATATTACAACATCAAATTCGAATGATTCTATTCCGCAATCATATAGCCCTGAAGATTGGAATCCTGACTGGTATCTCTACCCTAATTATGTATTTAATGGATTTCCTCAATCTCTATCTATGGATTCAATAAACAATAATCTAAAATTTAAAATAAATGAAGATAAAAAATCTCACCCTTATACTAATATTTCAGTAACTGTGCCATTGGGAGAAAATTTTTATACAAGCGCTTTTTCATTTACAAATGAAATTAATGTAAAGAATATAGATGTTATTATTGCCATGGATTCATTATCAACAAAATCAATTAAAGCAACCTATGAGCTATATGGTAATGTTTCAGCTAATTCCTTAGCTGGGGTTTTTGATTTGAAAGATCGCTTAAGGTTTAATAAGCAATTTCTAGAAAGTAAAAAATTATTAAAAAGCACTAATTTACAAACATTCTCACCAAGCAATGATACCTCTGTAGTAGACTCATTATCTTCAGATTCAACAGATTTATTTAATAATACCCCTTCCACTTCAGACTCAACATTGCAAAATAATAGCGATGTAGATCCAGACAGCGCAACTATAACCCAGAGTGATTCATCTAGCATAGTTGCGCCAGATAGTGCAGCAGTGCTCCAGAGTGATTCATCTAGCATAGTTGCGCCAGATAGTGCAGCAGTGCTCCA
>Ga0208766_1002066_pt1 | contig 10526 bp, 9 predicted proteins | sample ETN01SmetaG_3_FD_185792 | JGI IMG/M metagenome (GOLD analysis project Ga0208766, IMG submission 185792) | Marine microbial and viral communities from oxygen minimum zone, Eastern Pacific Ocean - ETNP2014F12-01SV263 (SPAdes) (version 2) | ecosystem: Environmental > Aquatic > Marine > Oceanic ...
AGAAGAAGCTAAAAAAATTAAAGATAGAGCTTCAAAAGTAAACAAAATAGCTATCATTGGAGGTGGATTTATAGGTTTAGAAATTGCATCATCTCTTAATCAGCAAAATAAATCAGTTAGCTTAATAGAAATTTCTAAACAATTAATGGGAAGAATAATTCCCTCTCCTATTGCAAATTTAGTCAAAGATGCACATGAACAGCATGGAAATAAATTATATATAAATAGTAAAATTAAAAATATTCAAAAAACTAGTGAGGGTTTTAAAATTTTATTAGATACTAATGACAGTATTGATGCAGAAATGATTATTGGTGGGATTGGCTCTTCACCAACTATAGACTTATTTAGTCACTCAGATTTAAAATTAGAAAACGGAATTTTTACAGATGAATATTGTCAAACATCAATAGAAGATGTTTATGCTGCAGGCGATGTATCAAATTTTTATCACCCTCTTTTTCAACAAAATATCCGACTTGAATCATTTCAACATGCACAAAATCATGGCATAAGTGCAGGAAAAAATATTGCTGGTATAAAATCAGAATATCTATCTGTTCCTTGGATGTGGTCTGATCAATTTAATTTAAATTTACAACTTACTGGTCTTTGTAATGATTACGATGAAATTATTGTAAGGGGAGACAGGCTAGAAAATGGAATTATTTATTTTTTTATTAAAAATCAAAAAATCGCCGGCGCATGTGGTTTAGGTTTAATGGGCAAAGTAGGACGAGATATTAGAATAGCTTCTAAATTAATTGAAAAAAATACCTCAATAGATAAGAAGATTCTTTCAGCTCAAAATGAAAAGTTAAATGCCCTATTAAAAAAATAAACTATGTTTATAAATTTGTTTATTTTTTAGATTTTATTATTATATAGACATTATTATGACTGGGGATAACTGGATTGAGGTAGGAAAAACTGATAGTATAGATATTGAGGATCTTATCAGATTTGATCATGGTGATAAAACCTTTTGCATTTATAGAATTGAAGATGGATTTTATGCTACAGATGGTATTTGTACACATGAGGAAGTTCACCTTGAAGAAGGTTTAGTTATGGATGATGAGATTGAATGCCCAATGCATCAAGGAATTTTTAATATAAAGAGTGGTAAAGCGATAAGTCCTCCTGCTTGTGATGATCTAAAAACATATCCAGTAAAAGTTGAAAATGATCTAATTTATATTAATATAACTTAATATTTAGGAGATATATATGAGTAGAAAAAAACTAACAGTTCACGATTATTTACAATGTAAAGGTAAAAGACAACTTAGTGTAATGTTTGTTCATAATGCTGATGAGGCAGCAGCAGCGGAAGAAGCAGGTATTGATATGATTTGCACATCTCATGATGCTCCTCAATTTGGCATTTATAATTCATTTGATGAATTAAAAAGAATTCGTTTAGCTGCACCAACATGCTTTATGCAATCTGGTGGAGCGGTACGAGTTGCGTCAGAATATGAAGCTATGAAGTTATCACATAAATATTTAGATATTGGTGCTGATGTTATTTATGGAGGTAATTGGAGTTATAAGTGGATTAGAGCTCTAAGAGATGAATTTGTTCCAATTAATAGCCATGTTGGTTTAGTTCCAGGTATTGCTACTTGGATAGGTGGTTTTAAAGCACAAGGAAAAACTGCTGATACTGCAATGAGAGTTTTACAAAACACAATTGAATTACAAGAAGCAGGTGCCATTGGTGTTGAATTGGAAGTTGTTCCTCCAAAAGTGGCAGAAGTAATAACAAAAAAAGTAGATATTATGACTTTATCCATGGGAAGTGGGTCAGGATGTGATGGGCAGTATTTATTTGCTAATGATGTTCTAGGTTATACTGAAGGTCATACTCCTAGGCATGCAAGAATTTACAGAGATTTCAAAAAAGAATTTGCAAAATTGCAAGTAGAAAGAATTAATGCTTTTAAGGAATTTCATGATGATACTGTTAATAAAAAATTTGATGATCCAAAAATCACTGTTGGAATTGATGATAAAGAATTTGAAAATTTTTTAAAACTTGCAGAAAAATATTAAATAAATGCTTGCTGGAGATGTTGATCTAAATTCTTGGTATAAACCAGAGATAGATAAAAAAGTATTAAAAGAATTATCTAAACGCTCTGATATAAAAGGTTTTTTTGATATTTCTCTCTTTTTTATAGCTCTGATATTTTCTGGTTACCTTTGTATAATTACCTGGGGAACTATTTGGAGTATTCCAGCATTACTTCTCTATGGTAATATTTTTTATTGCAAAATGATCAGTATTCAACATGAAACTAATCATGAGACATATTTTAAATCAAGAGGTCTAAATAGGTTTTTTTATAATATAACTAGTTTACTTGGTGGTTTTGAAGTTGTTCGCTGGAAATGGAGTCATTTTCATCACCATACTTATACAATTTTTACTCATAAAGAAGTTTATGATTATGAGGCTAATAGTCCTAGACCAACTGAACCAATACGATTTCTTCTTAATTTTTTACCGTTAGGTCCAATCCTCAATATTCAAAAAGTAAGGCATTTTACTCATTTTGAAATCATTAAACATTCCTTTGGTATTATCTCAAATGTTGTAAAACTTACCGCTCCAAAAAATGAAATAAATAAAGTAATTAATAGTTCTCGTTTGTATGTATTATTTTGGTTTATTATAATTGGTATATCTCTTTATATTTGGTCATGGTTACCACTAATAATGATTTTATTACCTCCTTTTTATGGAAACACTATTTTAATGATTTGCACCATGACACAACATGCAGGTTTAGCAGAAAATGCTAAAGATCATCGTAAAAGTACTCGTACAGTAATTTTAAATCCTTTTTTTAGTTTTTTATATTCAAATATGGAATATCATATTGAACATCACATCTTTCCAAAAATCCCTTGTCATAATTTAAAAAAATTACACAAAGTAATTAAAGATCAAATGCCACGTCCTAAAACAGGAGTGATAGATGCGTATAAATCTATAATTCCAGCTATCTTTAAACAAGCAAAAGATATAAATTATTGTATTGATGTGCACTTACCAAGTTCAAATTAGATATGCAAAAAAAAATAACGGTTAAAGATTTACAAGATTTTAAAGGTAAAAAAAAGCTAGTTTGCATTCTTGTAAAGAATACAGAGGAAGCTCTTGCTGCTAATAAGGTTGGGTTTGAAATGTTAGCAACAGGTGTTGCTGGAGAATATAAAAATGATGATGATCAACCACAATTTGATGAGTTAGTAAAAATGAGAGAAGCTGCACCTACTGCTTTTATGCATTGCGGTGCCCCGGATAGTCTTATTCCAACACTTGATGAAGCAAAGAAGTTTTCTTTTAAGATATTAGAACATGGATTTGACATGCTTTATTGTAATACGAGGTTCGATCTAATTAAAGAATTATATAAAGAAGGAATTCCGTGTTTGGGTCATGTTGGATTAGTACCTCCTAAAAGAACATGGACTGGAGGATTTGTAGCAGTAGGAAAAACTGCAGTAGAAGCAATGTGGATTTTTGATCAATGTTTAAAAATTCAGGATGCAGGTGGTGTTGCAATTGAAATGGAGTGTGTGCCTTATAAAATTGCGGAAGCGATTTCTAAAAAAGTTAAACCAACTGTAATGTCAATGGGTAGCGGACCTGGTTGTGATGTCGAATATGTATTTGGATGTGATATTTTAGGGACAACAAAGGGCCATATTCCTCGACATGCTAAAAAATATAGGGATTTTCTGCAAGAATTTTCAAGGCTTCAAAAAGAAAGAGAGGATGCATTCCAGGAATTTTATGATGATGTTCACTCCGGAGCCTTTCCAGAGAAAAAAAATATTGTTGAAATTAATGAAAAAGAATTAGATACATTCTTAAATAATTTAGAAAAAAGAGGGTAACTTATGAATAAAGATAACTTAAACGATGAAAATTTTGGAACACGAGATAAAAGAGGTCATTGGAAACCTTTTGGAACTATAGCTGTTAATCCACCTCAAGCGATTTTCTTTAATCCAATAAAATTATTTAAATATTTTTTTAAATATCCAGGAATATTCTTTCCGTGGACATTTGTTTTTGGATTAATAACTGTTCTTACCTATTTATTTCTCACACCTTCTTTAGAAACAATGAAAACATTAGAAGTTGGCTGGATAGCTTTTATATTTTTTAGAAATGCTGGAATTATATTAGTCTGGACTGGTCTTTTTCATTTGAGATTAAAGTCTCAAGGGACTTCTTTTAAATATAACCCAAAACCTCTTGAAACTAATAGTTCTAAATTCTTATTTAACGATCAGACTAAAGATAATCTTTTTTATACTTTCTGTAGTGGTATTCCTTTGTGGACAGCTTACGAAGTTATTACATTTTGGGCTTTTGCGAATGGAATAATTCCATACGTAAGTTGGGAAATTTACCCCGTTTATTGTTGTGTTTTGTTTTTTTTAATTCCTTTTATAAGAGATGCCCATTTTTATTTAGCGCATCGCTTATTACATTGGGGGCCTCTCTATAGAATTGCCCACAAAGTTCATCATCGCAATACTAATACAGGTGCTTGGTCAGGCATGTCCATGCATCCAATAGAACATATACTTTATTTCTCAGGCATCCTCATTCATTGGATTATACCGTCGCATCCTCTAGTTGCAATGTACCATGTTTTTCATGCGGGTTTAGCACCAACGCCAGGACATACAGGATATGATAAAATGACTTTTAAAAATGGTGTATCAATTCCTACAGGTGACTATATGCATTATCTTCACCATAAATATTTTGAGTGTAATTATTCTGGAGGAAATACTAGCTTTATAGACAAGCTAATGGGAACTTTTCACAATGGTTCAGAAGAATCAACAAAAGAAATAATGGTCCGCATCAAAGATAAAGCTCACTACTTATAAATTTTTCTTAAACAATGAATAAACCTCAGTTGTTATATAAATGTAATAATACTTTAGGCGAGGGTATTACTTATTCTTTGAAAGATGATAATGTTTTTTGGTTAGATATTGGTAACACCTCTAAACTTTTTAAGCTAAATCTTAGTTCAAATAAAAAAGAAATTTTTGAACTGCCTGAAATTGTTACAGCTACATCTATTAAATCTCAAGATGAATTAATTCTTGCTTCAAATAATGGATTAAATTTATTTAATATTTCTAATAAAAAATATGAGAGTGTAATAAGTATTGAGGATGATGTAGCATTTACAAGGTCCAACGATGGAGCTTCTGATGCGTTCGGCAGATTTTGGTATGGCACCATGCAAAACAATTTTGATAAAGAAGGAAATGATATTCCTATCAAAGAAAATATTGGTAAATTATATAAAGTCGATACAAATAAAAGAATTTCTGTAGTTGAAGAAGGTTTGGGTATCCCAAATACATTTGTTTGGAGCCCTGATAATACTAAGTTTTATTTTACTGATACATTAAATGGAACAATTATTAATTATAATTTTGATTTAGAAAATGGAGAACTTTCAGATAAAAAAGATTTTGCCTCATTTGATAGAGGTTTTCCAGATGGTTCTACAATCGATACTGATGGCTGTTTATGGAATTGTCGTTGGGGAGGTTCATGTGTCGTAAGATTTACTCCTTCTGGTACAGTTGACAAGATAATTGAAATGCCAGTTGAAAATATAACTAACTGTATCTTTGGTGGAAGAGATATGAAAACATTATTTATCACTACTGCCAGCAATAAAGGAGAAAATCAAAATGATTTGGATGGTAGTCTATTTGCCATTAATTTGAATTATCAAGGTATTGAAGATAATAAATCTAAATTAGAATTAAGCTAAATATTGCAAGCTACCTTTTCTGTGTTAAAGTAAATTTATTATGGCAGAAAAAAAGAAATTTAGATCTTCTAACTGGTATAACTCTAAATCTCATCGAAGAGATACTTTTATTCATCGTGGCTGGATGCGTAACCAAGGACATCCAAATCATTTATTTGATGGTAGACCAGTTATAGGTATTTGCAATACATGGTCTGAACTCACACCATGTAATGGACACTTTAGAGAAATTGCTGAGTCAGTTAAAAAAGGTGTTTATGAGGCTGGAGGCTTCCCTTTAGAATTCCCAGTGTTTTCAGCAAGTGAATCAAATTTGAGACCAACAGCAATGTTATTTAGAAATCTTGCCAGTATGGATGTTGAAGAGGCTATTAGAGGTAATCCGATGGACGGTGTTGTTCTTTTAATGGGTTGCGATAAAACTACCCCTTCCTTAATGATGGGTGCTGCCAGTGTTGATATTCCAACTATTGGTGTTTCTGGTGGACCAATGTTGAATGGTCATCACAGAGGAGAGACAATTGGTTCAGGCACAGGAGTCTGGAAATTAGATGCAGATCTTAATGCAGGAAAAATTACAGAAGATGATTTTGTTGCTGCAGAAATTTCGATGAGTAGATCTAAAGGTAATTGTATGACTATGGGCACTGCTTCTACAATGGGAAGTATGGTAGAGGCGCTTGGTATGGCACTTCCTCATAACGCTGCGATTCCAGCTGTTGATGCAAGACGATACGCCCTCGCCCACATGTCTGGTAAAAGAATAGTTGATATGGTTAAAGAAAACTTAAAAATGTCAAAAGTTGTATCTAAAGCATCTTTCGAGAATGCAATTAAAGTAAATGGTGCAATTGGTGGCTCTACAAATGCAGTTATTCATCTTGCGGCTATTGCTGGCAGACTTGAAATAGATTTATCTTTAGATGATTGGGAGAAATGTGGAAAGAATATTCCTACACTCGTAAATCTTCAACCATCAGGAAAATATTTGATGGAAGATTTTTATTATGCAGGTGGAGTCCCGGCTGTGATAAATCAACTTCTTGATAAAAACTTGCTTAATAAAAATGCTCTAACTGTAAATGGCAAAACTATAGAGGAAAATAATATAAATGCTGAGTGTTGGAACAAAGATGTTATCAAAGATTTTGAAAATCCTTTAGTTAAAGATGGGGGAATTAAAATTTTAAAAGGGAATATTGCACCAGATGGGGCTATTTTAAAACCATCTGCTGCAAGTCCAGAGTTAATGCAACATAAAGGTAAAGCAGTAGTTTTTGAAAGTGTAGAAGAATTCCATGAAAAAATTGATGATCCAAATTTAGATGTTGATGAAAATTCAATCTTGGTTTTAAAAAATTGTGGACCAAAAGGATATCCAGGTATGGCAGAAGTAGGTAATATGAGACTGCCTCAAAAAATTTTAAAAAAAGGTATTAGGGATATGATTAGAATATCTGATGCTAGAATGAGTGGAACTGCTTATGGTACTGTTATTCTTCATACCTCTCCAGAAGCAGCAGTAAAAGGACCTTTAGCAGCTGTACAAAATGGTGATATGATTGAAGTTGATGTCAACAATGGCAAGTTGCACTTAGACGTTTCAGATGAAGTAATATCAACAAGACTTGAAACTTATGAACCCATTCTACCAGATATAAAAGGCGGTTATCAAAAAATGTATGTTGATCATGTTATGCAGGCTGATAAAGGCGCAGACTTAGATTTCTTAGTTGGTAAAAGAGGCTCAGAGGTTAAAAGACACAGTCACTAAAATGAATGAGTAGTAACTTTGTTCCATTAACATCACAGGAGTTAGTTGCTAAAATTAATAAAATACCAAGAGTTAGTTTAGCTTTATTGCCAACTGTTTTAGAATTTGCGCCTAATATTTCTAAAGAACTTAATATCAATCTATATATTAAAAGAGATGATTGCACAGCTCTTGCATTTGGAGGTAATAAAACTAGACACTTAGAATTTATAATGGCAAAAGCCTTATCTGGAGATTATGACTGTATTTTAACTGGAGCTTCTTCTCAATCAAATTTTTGTCGTCAAGCTGTAGCTGCTGCAAATAAATTAAATTTAGATAGTTACTTAGTACTCATGCATGGAATTAAAGGTAAGATGATGCAAGGTAATTTTTTATTGTATAATATTTTAGGCGCACATGTTGATGTTGTTGAGGGAGAAGATTTAGAAGAGATCCCCAAACATTTAGATATAAAATATAATGACTTGGTAAAAGAGGGTAGAAAGCCTTTATTAATTTATGGTGGTTTTGGAAAGGAAGACACAGTTCTTGCTGGCATTAGTTATGCTAACGCGATGGCAGAAATAGATTTACAAATGAAAGAGCAAAATTTTATAGCTGATCACCTATTTGTTACTGCGGCTAATATGACTCAAGCTGGATGCGAGTTGGGAGCCAAAATTCTTAATTGGCAAACACGAATTCAAGGTGTCTCACCTGTTTACTGGGAGATGGATATTAAAAAAGATATTGCCAGAATATGTAATGAAGGTGCAAAAATGCTTGATGTAAATTTAGAATTTACACATGATATGATTAATCATGATAATAATTATGTTGGTGAAAAATATGGAGTAGCTACAAAAGATGGAACTAAAGCAATGAAACTGCTTGCTAAAAAAGAAGGAATTATTTTAGATCCTGTTTATACATCAAAAGGTTTTGCAGCTCTTATAGATTATGTAAAAAAAGGGATTATCAAAAAAGGAGAAAACGTAATCTTTATGTTTACTGGCGGTAGTCCTGCTGTTTTTGCATATAATGAAGAGTTATCAAAAAATAATTCTTAAATTTCTATATCAAAGTCACTAAGATATTTATCCGATAACTCTATTCCAAGACCAGGTTTTGTTTCATCTAATTCAATATAACCATCTTTGGCTTGAGGCTCTCCATCAAATATATACCAAAACAATTCATTACCTATTTCAACTGGCCAAAAAGGAAAATATTCTACAATTGGTGCATTAATACTACTCATAGATATATGAAAATTATGCACTTGTCCTGCATGAGGTATCACAGGAATTTGAAAAGCCTCTGCCAATGCACAAATTTTATGAGCTTGTGTAATACCTCCAACACGGTTTGTATCAAATTGAACAACATCTATAGCTTTTTTTTCTAAAAGTTGTCTAAAACCAAAGAGATTATATTCATGTTCTCCCCCTGAGATAGGAGTTCGACAACTAGCTTTTAAATCAGCATAACCATCAATATCATCAGCAATAACAGGTTCCTCGAGCCAGCGTAAGTTTTCATTATCAATTAAACGCATCATTCTTTTTGCATATTCAAATGTCCAACCCATATAAACATCTGCCATTAAATCTATGTCTTCTCCGACAACTGATCTTACAGTTCTGATTAATTCAATATTTTTTCGCATTCCTTCCGCACCATCATTTGGTCCCCAACCAAGTCTTAATTTCATGGCTTTAAAACCTTGGTCAAGATAATCTTTTGCTTCTTTTGCAAGTGTGTCAAGTGGTTGGCTATAAAGTTTGCTGGCATAACATGGTAGTTTTGATTTTGTTTTCCCTCCTAAAAGTTTGAAGACTGGTTGCTTGACGGTTTTTCCTAAAGCATCCCAAATTGCAATATCAACAGCACTAATAGCAGTCATTCCAACACCTTTTCTTCCCCAAGCTAATGTTTGACGATACATTTTTTGCCAAATATGTTCATAGTCCCAAATGCTCTCTCCAATAATCGCAGGCTTTAAGTAATTATCAACAACAGATTTACAAGGTTTTGGTGAAAGAGCAGCATTACCAATTCCAATATGACCATCACTTGTCTCTACTTCAACTACAAGCCAACTTAGAAACTTATATGTAGACCACCTATCATTTGAAATATTATCTTGATTAACTAGGTCAGCAGCATTTGTGCAAAAATTTTCATGAATTTTTTGTATTGGACCTTTCCAATTGTATACTTTTGCCTTTACATTTGTAATTTTACTCACAAAATAACACTATACTAATTTAATTAAATTTAAGAGATTTTTTTTATAAGATGTAAGTTTAATTAATAACTTCAAAGACTCTAATGTAGGATTTACATTAGCTTGATTTTTATCCACAATATCAAATGCAGTACCATGGGCTGGAGTAGTAATTGGAATTGGTAACCCTCCTTGAACAGTAACACCTTTATCAAATCCAAATGATTTCAGACCTGATTGTATTGCATCATGATACATTCCAATTAAGCAATCGAACTCTTTATTTTTGTATGCTTTTATAAAAGATGTATCACAAGGTAGCGGACCATATGTATTAATTTTAAGCCTTTTGGCTTGTTTAATTGCGGGTGTGATTATTGTTTTCTCTTCAGATCCAAATTCAGCATGGGGATTTAATGCTTGAACTGCTATTTTTGGATTTTTTAATCCATTTATTTTTAAATAATTATTAATTAATTTGATTGGCTTAAGAATATTCTTAATAGTAATTTTTTTTGGTACATCTTTAAGTGGAATATGAGATGTAACTCTAGCTGTCCAAAAATTATTTAATACGTTTAATTCGCAAACAAATGATTTTATTTTAAATTTTTTTTTAAAATAATGTAATTCATCTTTAAATTTCATACCTGCTAGGTCTAGACTTGTTTTATTAAAAGGTGCAAAATTTATTCCATCTAATTTTTTT
>Ga0208766_1002067_pt1 | contig 10522 bp, 11 predicted proteins | sample ETN01SmetaG_3_FD_185792 | JGI IMG/M metagenome (GOLD analysis project Ga0208766, IMG submission 185792) | Marine microbial and viral communities from oxygen minimum zone, Eastern Pacific Ocean - ETNP2014F12-01SV263 (SPAdes) (version 2) | ecosystem: Environmental > Aquatic > Marine > Oceanic ...
TCAAACTGTTTTAAAGACGTATTAAGTATAATGCCACATTTGTTTGCCATATAAAAAGCTTCGTATGAATCATGTGTAACAATTATTGTAGAAATATTAACTTCATTTAAAATTTTTTTAATTTTCAATTGCAATTCTTCTTTTAAGCTTTGGTCTATATTAGAAAATGGTTCATCTAAAAGAAGCAAATCAGGTTTGGACATCAAAGAACGCGCTAAAGAAACTCTCTGCGCTTCTCCAGCGCTAATTTCGTGTGGATATTTTTTTTGAATTTCATTTAAATGTAATAAATTTATCAAATCATGTATTGAAAAATTAAGCCATTTATCTTTGTTTCTTTCGGCACCAAATTTAATATTATCAATAACATTACAATGAGGAAACAAACAATTTTCTTGAAAGGAAAGAGCAATATTTCTTTTTTCCGGTTCCATATGAAAATTAGATGATGAAATAACTTTATCTTTTAAAATAATTTTTCCAGATTGGATTTTTTCTAAACCAGCTATCGTTCTAAGAATGGTGGTTTTTCCTATTCCTGAGGGTCCTAACAAACAAATAATTTCACCCTCTTTTTCTATATTAAAACTAACATTGTTAACTTTGTTTTTTTCACTCGCAGCAAAAGTGACGTTTTGGATTTCTAAAAAATTTTTACTCATATAATTTATTAATCTTCTGTTAATATATATTTTGAGACAAATAAAATAAACAAACTAGCTATTGAAATAAGAAATAAAGACGGTGCAGCGGCTGCCTCCAATAAATCTTGGGAAGCGTAAATATAAGCAGTTGTAGCAAATGTTTCAAAATTAAATGGACGAAGAATTAAAGTTATTGGCAATTCCTTAATTATTTCAACCGCAATTAATATACTTATCAAAAATACACTATTCTTAAGATATGGAATATGAACTTTGGTAAAAGTTTTAAACTTTGAATACCCTAAAAGATAAGCGCTTTCGTCTATTGACCGGTTAATTTTTAAGTATCCAGATTTAATACCATTACAAGATAAAGCAAAAAATCTGACAAAGTAAGCCACAACTAAACCTAATATAGATCCGATAAACATGGTCTTAAAATTGATAAAAAATAAATTATCTAAATAAGAAACTAATGTAATGAATGCCACCGCCAAAATAATACCTGGTATTGCATATCCAGATATAGAAAATGTTGTTAAAATATCTAAAAACTTACTTTTTGTTATTCTGTTTCCATAATTTGCAATAAAAGAAAGAATAATCATTAGAATACAGGACAAAACAACTAATACAAAGGTATTAAATCCCAAGTTCCAAATATTCAGATCTTGTAAATATTTTGGAAATTTAATAGTCCAAAATAACATCTGAAAAACAGGAAATAAAAAGCTACAAAAAAATAAAATACTACAAAAACTTATTGCACAAAAAGATTTATAACCATCAAGTTTAGTTTTTAGTTTGGTTTTAATTCCACCTTTTGTTGGGGTGTGATATTTTGCTCTACCTCTAGAATAATTCTCAATGATAAATAAAAATAAAATAAACAAAAGCAATATAAATGAAAGCTGGTTAGCAAAAGCTAAATCATCAAATGTAATCCAGGCGTTATAAATTGCGGTAGTAAGTGTTGATATACTAAAAAAGGAAACTGTTCCAAAATCAGATAATGTTTCCATTGCAACTAGTGACAATCCAGCAATTATAGCTGGTCTAGCTGAAGGAAGTATAATTTTTAGAAAGTTTTTTTTTGAAGATAATCCAAGATTTTTACCTACATCAATTAAATTCTGTGATTGATAATAAAATGATGCTCTAGTTAAAACATATACATATCCAAACAAGGAAAAAGATATAGAAATTATTGATCCAAATAGACCATCAACTTTTGGTATGAATGAATTATATTCGTAAGGACCAAACAAGAAAGTTAGAATTGAAAAAGCTGTTCCATAATTTTCAAAAAATGCGGTAAGGGAGTAAGCGTAAATGTATGCTGGAACAGCGAAGGACAGAATGAGAGCCCATTTAAAAAAATTTACTCCAGGAAAATCATAAAATGATACATAGTATGCCGCGCCGACACCAAATAAAAAAGTTAAAAATAAAACTCCAACTAAAAGCAATATAGAGTTAGAAATATATTTTAATAAAAATGTATTTTTTAAAAGTGAGAAATAATCTGTTGTAACTTCAAAGAAACTAAAAAAAACTGTCAGTATTGGCAAAAATACCAATAGTGAAACAAAAAAAGAACTTATATACCATATATTGGGTCGTCTTATTTCCATTGATTCTTTTTTAATCGATTAATTTTTTCCATCATTCGTCCCATTTCTAAATCTTTAACTCGTAAACTATCTCTTAATAAATCTATTTCCTGTTTTAAATTTAACTTTTGTTTATTAATCATCTTTTTTTTTGATTCTATTTTTTTCATAGAAGATTAGAGATTTAACTGTGAAACCTCACGTGTGTATTAAGTCACAACCCTATTTTTCTTTATTGCCAGCCAGCTTCTGTCATAATTTTCAAAGCTTCAGCTTGTCTTTTTCCATAAGACGAGACTTTTGTTTTTAAATCTTGTTTGAAGTCCAGTCCAAATTGAGCGATTAACTTATTTGGTTTCACGGTATCAACAATTGGATATTCGTAAGTGTTATTAACAATATGTTTTTGAGCTTCGTCAGTTAACAAAAATTCAAGAAGTTTTATTGCATTTTCTTTGTTGGGAGAATATTTTAATACTCCAGCACCACTAATGTTCATATGGGTACCTCTATCTCCCTGATTTGGAAAGATAGGCTTAACTTTTTGAGCTGCTGATTTTTGTTCTTCACCTTTTTTCCCTGATAACATCAATGCAATGTAATATGTGTTAGCAACCGCCAATTCTGCTTCTCCTGCAGCAACAGCTAAGATTTGTGCTCTATCATTTCCTTTTGGGGGTCTCGCCATATTAGCAACAAGTCCTTTTGCCCATGTAGCTGTTTTTTTTGTACCATTATTTTCAATTAATGAAGCTACTAGTGATTGGTTATAAACATTATTAGATTGTCTAATTACAACTTTACCTTTCCACTTGGGGTCCGCAAGATTTTCATAAGACAAATTTTTTAAATCTGATTTGCCCAATCTATCTGTTGCATAGAAAATAACTCGCGCTCTTTTAGCTATTCCAAACCAATAAGATGACCTAAAATTTGAAGGTATTTTTTGTTTTAAAATTTTAGAGCTAACTTTCTGAAACATTCCTTTAGATTCCGTTGCTCCTAAACGTCCTGCATCAGCAGTGATGTAAAGATCACCTACGCATGAATCGCCTTCCTCCTCAATTCTTTTGATTAAAGCTTTATCTTTTCCTGATACTACATTTACTTTGATGCCTGTTTTTGCAGTAAATTTTTCATATAATTGAATGTCAGAATCATAGTGTCTGGCACTAAAAATATTAACCTCATTTGCGTATGAATTGCTTATTAGAGATATAAAGAAAGCAATTAATATAACGATTTTCTTCATATTTTCCACTTTTCCTGATTTAATTTAAAGTAAGTTGGTATCTGTACTGTAAATGATAATCATTTGCAATGAGAATAATTATCATTATCATAATAATCAAATTTCAATTATAAATTGTATATAATTTGCCAAATTTAAACTTTATAGTTGCATCAATTAATACGAGCTAACTATGGTTAATAAAACAAAATCAGTGCTTGTTTCAGATGTAAAGATTAAGGGCAATATTACTGAAAAAGAAAGCATTATCATTGACGGAGAAGTTGAAGGAAATATTAATGCAGAGATTGTTGAAACCTTTGAAAATTCATTTGTTAAAGGAGACATCAAATCAAAAGAAACAGTTATAGGTGGAAAATTAAAAGGCAATATCGATTCTGACAGTGTTCACATAAAAAAAACGGCTGATGTGGATGGGGCAATTAAACAGAAAACTTTATCAATAGAGGAAGGTTCACTTTTAACAATTAAAACCGAGATAAAAAAATAATTAAAACTTCCATTCACTAATTTTACTATACAAAAAGTTTCTAAATGCTTGTATTCGAGCAACATTCCTGAGTGACTGAGGATAAACAAAATGAGCCTCTGTTTTTGGTCCCTCAATATGAGGCAAAACCTTAATAATATTTGGAACAGATACGGTCATATAGTCAGGAAGAGCAGCTAATCCAACGCCACTTTGAACAGCTAAAAGCAAACCGTAAACACTATTTACTTTCATGACTGGCTTTCTTTTTTTTTGATCTTTTGTTCCCAATTTTAAAGCCCAATCAGGGTTAAATACTGGCGAAGGCGTACCTTTTCCGTAAGAAATAAATTTATGATTATTTAAATCACTGATTGATTTTGGATACCCATTCTTTTCTAGATATCTTGTGGATCCATAAATGTGATAATTGATATCCATTATTTTTTTTTGGATATAATTCAATTGTTTTGGTTTTCGCATCCAAATTCCTATATCTGCCTGTCTAAGACTCAAATCTAATTCTTTATCATCAAAAATTAGTTCAATTTCCATTTCGGGATTTAATTCCATAAACTCCTGTATTCTTGGTGTTAACCAAGTTGTTCCAAAACTTACAACAGTAGTTACTGATAATTTTCCGCTGGGTTTATTTTTTTGGTCTCCTAAAGTAGTTTCTACCTCTTTAAGTTTAGTAATTACATCGTGTGCGGTCTTGAATAAATATCCTCCATTTTCAGTTAAAGTTAATCCTCTTGCATGCCTTTCAAAAAGCTGCACTTTTAAATTGTGTTCTAAAGATTGAATCTGTCTACTAATCGCTGACTGGCTTAAATTTAGATTTATTGTCGCTTTAGTAAAGCTACCTGCCTCAGCTACAGCATGAAAAATTTTAAGTTTGTCCCAATCCATATTATTTCTTTACATCTACCAAAACTCTTCCGGCAATTTCTCCTTTGAGTATATTTGGAAAAATATTTAATAATTCTTCTAAACCAACGATTTTAGTATATTTTTCAAGTATTTCAAAATCAATTAAATTGACCATTTCATTCCAAAGAAATTCTCTTCTTTTGATGCTGATCGATATGGAGTCAATTCCCCATAATTTGATTCCTCGAAGAATAAATGGCATAACAGATGTATTTAGCTTTATTCCTCCTGCATTTCCACAGGCTGCAACAATACCTGAATGTTTTGTTTGAGAAATTACATTGGCTAATATATTTCCTCCCACTGTATCAACCACTCCATCCCATAACCCCTTGCTTAGTAGTTTTGGTTCACTTTCAAATTCTTTTCTATTTACAATGTTTGATGCTCCTAATTTTTTTAAAAAATCATCTTGATCTTTTTTTCCAGTAACCGCGGTTACTGTATAACCAAGTTTTGTCAAGATCATAACTGCGATGCTACCAACCCCTCCTGTGGCTCCAGTAACTAAAACATCGTTTATTTTTTCACCCAACAACAATTCTTCCCGTGCTTTTATTGCAAAAGAACAGAGCAAAGCCGTTAAACCTGCGGTTCCTAATATCATTGCATTTTTATTTGTAAGTTTTTCAGGTGTTTTAACCAAAAATTCACTTTTGACCTTTGCAAGTTGTGCATAGCCTCCGGGATATATTTCTCCTACACGCCAACCCGTTGAAATTACATTATCACCAATTTTAAAATTGGCATTTTCACTTTCTAACACTCTTCCCGAAAAATCTACCCCTGGTATTTGGGGATATTCTTTAACAAGTTTTCCTCCATCATTTAAAATTAATGCGTCCTTATAATTTAAACCTGAGTAATCAACATCTACTAAAACGTCCCCTATTTTGAAAAAACTTTTTTCTAGACTTTTAATTTCTCTAGTAAAATTATTTTCAGTCTGATTAATTACAATTGCTTTAAATTGATTGCTCATTATATTTTAAGATAGCCAGTCCAAAGTATTGGATCAAATTATTTATTAGTTATAAATTTTAAGTAACGATTTTGGTAACTTAGATCTTCCTTGAATAAACCTAAATAATGATTGGTTACAGTTGATGTTTTTTCTTTTTTTACTCCTCTCATAGTCATACACTGGTGGACAGCATCTATTGTAACAGCAACTCCTCTTGGTTCTAACGCGTCCATAAGAGATCTGGCTATTTGCATTGTTAGTCTTTCTTGCGTTTGTAAGCGCTTAGAAAAAACTTCAACTACTCTTGCCAGTTTACTAAGTCCCACAACCTTGTTATTTGGAATATAAGCAATATGAATAATTCCTATTATGGGAGCCATATGATGTTCGCAATGACTTTCCAACGTAATATTTTTTTCTACAACCATATCATTGTAGCCATCTATATCGCTAAATGTTTTGCTCAATATGTCGTCGGTATTTTTAGAATAACCTTGAAAGTATTCTTTAAATGCTTGAACGACTCTTTTGGGTGTTTCTTTTAAACCTTCTCTATTTGGATCTTCGCCTATCCATTTAATTATAGTTTTAAAAGCCGCTTCTGCTTCTTCATCAGAAATCTGATCAAATTTTTTTTTGCTTTCTTCAATATTTTTTATTAATTTCATAATTCGTGCACTAATTTATATATTTTATTTAGGTATTGTAAAACGTTAATTCTATACATTAATATATATAATAATTAAATAAATACAGAAAATTATGTTTAAAAAACGAGAAAAAGTAAAAGAGATAGAAGAAGGAAAATATTTATCTCCAAAATTTAATGAAGAAGGTCTAATTCCTGTCATTACCATGGATGCAAAATCTAAAGAAATATTAATGCATGGATATATGAACGACGAGGCTCTAAAAAAAACAATCGAAACTAAAGAAGTTTATTATTGGAGTAGATCTAGAAAAAAAATTTGGCACAAAGGTAAGGCAAGTGGATTTAAACAAAAAGTAGTAGAAATAAAAATTGACGATGATCAAGATGCTATTTGGCTCACTGTTGATATTGGCAATGGTATTAGTTGCCATGTAGGATATCGTTCGTGTTTTTATCGTAATATTCCACTTGGACAAATAAAAGATTTGGAACAAATCGAAATGGACTTTAAAGAAAGAAAGAAACTTTTTGATCCAGAAAAAATATATAAAAATAAACCCAATCCTACGAAAATTTAATATCCGGAAAAAAACGAAAAAATACGCAGCCGATCTATCTTAAATTACATATTGCCGTAGCGAGGGCCCCCGCCCCCTTCAGGTGTAACCCAAGTGATATTTTGTGAAGGTTCTTTAATATCACAAGTCTTACAATGAATGCAGTTTTGAGAATTGATTACAAACTTTGGATTTAAATTTTGATTTTTTTGAATCTCATAGACTCCGACTGGACAATATCTTTGTGCAGGTTCATCAAATTTATCAAGTGTATATTTAATTGGCAATTCCTGATCTTTTAGTTTTAGATGAACTGGTTGATTTTCAGCATGATTAGTACCTGTTAAATAAACTGAACTAGTTTTATCAAAAGTAATTTTCCCATCAGGATTTGGATAATTAATTTTTTCTAGTTGGCTTGCAGGTTTTAAAGTTTCGTGATCTGCGCATTTATGTCTTAAGGTAAAAGGAAGTTTTCCTCTAAATAAAATTTGATCCAATCCAATAAACAGAATAGCTAAAAGTAGTCCCCAACTAAAACTAGGCTTTGCATTTCTTGCGGTATGAAGTTCTTTGAATGCCCAGCTTTTTTTAAATTTCGTTTCGTAAACAGATAAATCAGAATTATTTTTTATATGCCCTACTATCGTTTCAGCTGCAATTATTCCACTTTTCATAGCAGTATGTGAACCTTTTATTTTTGGCATGTTTAAAGTTCCCGCATCACAACCAATTAATAGTGCACCGGGCATAAACATTTTTGGCAAACTTTGAATACCCCCTTCAATTAAAGCTCTGGCACCATAAGAAACCCTTTTTCCTCCTTCCAACATTTTTCTGATGACTGGATGTGTTTTAAATCTTTGAAATTCTTCAAAAGGTGACAAATGGGGATTTTGATAATCAAGACCAATTACATAACCAATATAAATTTGTTTTTTTTCAGCATGGTAAACAAAACTTCCTCCGTAAGTTTTTTTATCAAGCGGCCATCCAACTGTATGCATTACTAATCCTTCTTGGTACTGGTTTTCACTCACTTCCCAAATTTCTTTTAAACCAATTCCATATTGTTGAGGATCCTTTCCTTGATCAAGTTGATATTTTTTAATTAAATGTTTTCCTAGATGACCTCTGCAACCTTCTGCAAAAACAGTAACTTTTGCATGTAATTCGATTCCTTGCTCGTAAGTATCTTTTTTATTATCATCTTTGTCTAAACCCATATCTACAGTGCTAACTCCTTTAACAGAGCCGTTTTCATTATATAAAATTTCACTTGCTGGAAAACCCGGAAATATTTCTACACCCAACTTTTCTGCTTGCTCTGCCAACCATCTACATAGGTTTGCTAGGCTAATAATGTAATTATTATGATTTTTTTGTACCGAAGGTAATAACCAAGTTGGCCAACTTAAAGATCTATTTTTTCCAAGGAACAAAAATTTTTCCTTAGAAACTTTTGTTTTTACTGGCGCTCCTTCTTCTTTCCAATTAGGTAACAGTTCGTCTAGCGCTTTTGTCTCAAAAATGTTTCCACTTAAAATATGGGCTCCAACCTCTGCTCCTTTTTCTAAAATACAAACATTTAAATTAGGGTCTAATTGCTTTAATTTTATAGCAGTTGCCAAACCCGAGGGTCCAGCTCCAACGATAACAACATCATATTTCATTGCTTCTCTGGTCATGATAGCAACTATATCAGACCTTTTATTTTTGAGTAGTATTGAGTTTATTTAACTCTTCCAATAATTGTGGCAAGGCTTCGAATAAATCAGCTTCGAGCCCGTAATCTGCAATACCAAAAATAGGAGCTTCACTATCTTTGTTAATTGCTACAATAACTTTACTCTCTTTCATTCCTGCCAAATGCTGGATAGCTCCTGAAATACCCACTGCAATATATAAATCTGGAACAACAACTTTTCCTGTCTGCCCAACCTGATGGTCATTGCTTATGTATCCAGCATCTACAGCTGCACGTGATGCTCCTACGGCACCATTCAATTTATCTGCAATGGCATTTATTAATTTAAAATTCTCTTTACTTTGTAAGCCCCGTCCTCCCGAAATAACAACACGCGCCGTACCCAGTTCAGGTCTTTCTGATTTAGTTTCTTCTCTTTTAATAAATTTTGAAACATTGGGTATATCTGCAGCTTCAACTTTTTCGATTGGAGAAGATCCCCCAGAAGTAAGCGCTGGATCAAAAGAAGTAGGTCTTATAGTAATACATTTTTTTTTGTCATTACTTTTTACTGTAGCAAAAGCATTACCAGCATAAATTGGACGAGTAAAAGTATCAGAGCTATTAATTTTAATAATATCGCTTATCTGAGAAGTATCTAACAAGGCTGCCACTCTTGGCATAAAATTTTTTCCAAATGTATTAGCCGAACTAATTATGTGAGTATAGTTTTCAGCTAATCTAACAATCAGTGGAGTTAAATTTTCTGCCAAATAATTCTCATAGTTTGGGGACTCAGAGTGTAAAACTTTTTTTACAACAGGAACTGCTGATGCTTCTTTTGCAACATTTTCACAGTTATTTCCAGCGACCAAAACATGGATGTCAGCATCTATTTTTGATGCTGCACCAATTGCATTTAGCGTAAACACTTTTAAGTTTGAGTTGTTGTGCTCTGCAATTAATAAAACGGACATTATATTACTTTAGCTTCATTTTTAAGCTTGCTTACCAACTCTGCCACGCTAGTAACTTTAACACCACCTTTTCTCTTTGGTGGTTCTTCGATTTTTAATTGGCTGATTCGATTTGATATATCCACACCAAAATCTTTTGCAATTAATTGCTCTATTGGTTTTTTCTTAGCCTTCATAATATTCGGCAATGATGCATAACGTGGTTCGTTTAATCTTAAATCACAGGTCACAACTGCCGGAAAATTAATCTCTATGGTTTCCAATCCTTCATCAACCTCTCGAATTACCTCCATAACTTTATCTTTTAATTCAATTTTTGAAACAAATGTGCCTTGTGACCAACCCAACATCGCAGCAAGCATTTGCCCAGTTTGATTACAATCATCGTCAATAGCTTGTTTGCCCATAAAAACTAGATCCGGTTTTTCTTTTTCAACAATTTTTTTTAATATTTTAGCCACACCCAGGGGTTCTACATAACTATCCGTTTTAATATGAATACCTCTATCAGCGCCCACCGCTAAAGCTTTACGTACTGTTTCTTGAGCTTTTTCTTCCCCGATTGTAACGACAACAACTTCTTTTACTTTTCCTGATTCTTTAATTTTTACTGCTTCTTCAATTGCGTTATCATCAGGTGGATTTGTTGCCATTTTGACATTATCTGTGTGAACGCCTGAGCCATCTTCTTTAACTCTGATTTGGACGTTGTAATCAATAACTCTTTTAACAGCGACCAATATTTTCATTTAGGCTCTTAACAATTTATTTTCT